>ERZ802830.296-NODE-296-length-49320-cov-23.5813_pt1 | contig 49320 bp, 47 predicted proteins | sample MGYA00345654_ERZ802830 | MGnify/ENA primary metagenome ERZ802830 (study PRJEB30503, sample SAMEA104212375) | marine metagenome | biome: Westerlies Biome; feature: [SRF] surface water layer (ENVO:00010504) within the epipelagic zone...; material: water...
AGAAGATGATACGACATTGCCTAAAGACCATCCGAAGCGATTTTTTGAAGAACGAACATCCTCTTTTATAAATTCCGATTTGCTAGATAGAGATTCTATACTGCGCAAGATATACGATTCTGATGTCATGGTTCATTTTGTATCTGACTGTTTGAATGTAGGTCCAATTTATCGTTGGGCTGAGCCTCTTGGGAGAAATCCATATAGCGTCATGTACGATGGTGACTACTTTCCCTGGCATTTCGATGGAAATGACTTCACAGTGAGTATATTGGTTAATGAGTCAATAGATGGGGGTGACTTTGAATATGCTCCAGATATCCGCACACCAAAAAATGAAAATTTTGAAGACGTTAAGAGTGTTTTGCGTGGCCAACGAGACAAAGTGAGAGTTTTGAGTTTAAAAAATGGCGATATTCAGATATTTAAAGGCCGCTATTCTCTTCACAGGGTCACAAAAACCAAAGGAAAAGAGCCTAGAATCATAGCTCTTCCAACTTATGTGACAAACCCATATTTAGTAAATAGACCGCATCATGCTGAAGCATTCTATGGCCGTTCAATGCCAATTCATCACGAGCGCAACCTTGAACGACTTGACGATTTAACTGATTAGAGAGGAAAAGTCATGAAGCCAGAAAGATGGAAAAACCCAGCAAATAAATTATTTCCCTATCAGGTTGGATTTACTTCTCCGCCTCATGATTTTGATGCTGCTCCTAGCGACTTCCTAGGAATAGCACCTGAGGAGGTAGGAGTTCATGGTCGAATAATGCATGTCCCAGGTTACGCTCATGAATTGAAACAGAGAACAAAAAACTTTGATCTTTTAGAGGAATTTGTAAACTGTATGTCAAATAGTGGTGCAGATGTTGTTGGTCAGGTTGGCACCAACTGGGTTCATTGTAATGGAACTAGTCCAAATGAAATTCGTGAATTCTGTAATAAATTGAGTGATAAGTACGAAACACCCTTTCATATGGCGGGCATGTGTCTAGTGGAGGCTCTTCAAGAGATTAATGCAGAAAAAATAGCCTTAAATTCAGTTTATTATTGGCCTGATTGGCGCGACGGTATTGCTCGATTTCTCAGGGAGGCAGGTTTTGAAGTTGCCTATGTTGGAAATTTTGTAGACCAAGGATTCTATCAAACTCAACAAGAGGTTAATGATCTGACTTGGATTTTTCCACATGAGTTAGCTGAGAAATCGGTGACCTACGTTGCAGATCAGGTACCTGATGCGGATGCAATTGTAATTAATGGTATGCCGAATTGGAGACGTTCAGATGGCCTTCCAAAAAGAGCTCTTCACTACACCCCAAGGTTTGAGATGGTCACTGGTATTCCGATCATCTCATCAGATGTTGCTCTCTACTGGCAAATTTTCAAAACTCTTGGAGTGGCTCCTATTGGGCAACATGGCCACTTACTTTCCAAACTCAATAAGGATTAAACTAATGAATAAAATACTCACAATTTGGGCGATACCCAGGTCTACCTCCACCGCATTTGAGTGGATGATGCGCCAGCGCGGAGATATGGAATGTTTTCATGAGCCATTTGGAGAGGCCTGGTACCAGGGAGAGAGTCCACTATGGCCAAGATTGCAAAAAGATAGTGTACGTACTCCTGGACTATCGCTAGAAAGTGTTTTTTTAAACCTAAAGCAAACTGCTTCCAAAAAACCGGTTTTTACTAAGGACTTTCCGCACTATGTAAGCACTATTTGGACTGAAGAGTTTCTGTCTCATTTTAATCATAGCTTTTTAATTAGAGATCCTGCGAAAACTATCAGCTCAATATACAAGCATTTTCCATACTTTGTCATTGAGGAATTGGGCTATTTAGAGCAAAGAGAGCTTTTTAATAAAGTTTATTCAATTTCTAATAAGGTTCCGGTAGTTATTGATAGTGATGACCTTCTTGAAAATCCATATGAGATGATTGAGGCTTATTGCAATGCTGTAGGCATTCCATTTATTGAAGAGGCGCTAAGTTGGAAGCCAGGCAAGCGTAAGGAAGTCAGTTGGTGGGATGGTGGCTCATTTCATGAAAATTTACGAAATTCAGATGGTTTGAAGCCACAAAAACGCAACTATGTTGAAGTTAATGATTTACCCAAACGTGTCAAAAAGATTTATGACATAGTTATGCCTCACTACAATGAACTATATGAACATCGTTTAACCGTTAAATGAAGTAATTGATTTAGGAAAGAAAATGAATATAGGTTTTGTTGGCTTAGGAAATATGGGCTCAGGAATGGCTAATAATTTGTTAAATTATTGCAATGATTCAAGCAACAACTTAATTGTTCTTGATATAAACATAGATGCCATGTCTCAGTTTATTGACAAAGGCGCTACCAGTGGTGAAAACATATCAAAGATGTGTCGTCAGTGTGACGTATTATTTACATCGCTTCCAAGCTCAAAAGAAGTCAATCAACTAGCATTCGGCAATGAAGGTATTCTGCATAATTTAAAGCAAGGTGCTATCTGGTTTGAAACCTCAACAAATGAATTATCGGAGTGGAATCGCGTTAAAGAGATAGCTCCGAGCCACTTGACATTAGTTGACGCTCCAGTGAGTGGAGGTGCTGAACGAGCAGCAGCTGGTACTTTGACTATTTTTATTGGTGCTGAAAAAACAGTCTTGGAGAAATTTGAATGGTTGCTGAAGATTTTTTCTAGTAAGGTGATTCATATGGGGCCCTCTGGATCGGGATATGTTACAAAATTAGTACAACTCCATCTGAACTACTTGGTTGCTCAAGGCATTGGAGAGACTCTAATGATGGGGGCTAAAGCAAATCTAGATCTGGAAACTCTTCATTCCGTATTAATGAATAGCTGTTCGCAAAGTTATGTTGTTGAAAACTATATCCCAAAAGTTCTTGATGGTAGTTATGACGATTCATTTTCTTTGGGGCTAGCTGAAAAAGACATTAAGCTCATTGTTGAACTCGGTCATCATCTAGGCATATCAATGCCACTAGGTGAAAAAGTTTATAAAACCTATCAAGAGGCAAAAAGTCAATATGGTGATGACTCACCGCATTTAAGTGTAGTTCGATTAATTGAGGAAGTACATAACCAAAAATTGAGGAAGAAACATTAAGGAGTCGGAGTTGACAACTTTAGTTTGGATAAGGATTTTTTATAATGAGTAAATCAGCCATTGATAGAATGAATTCTATATCAGAGCAGGGTTTATGTTCAGGATGCGGCATTTGTCAATCAATAGCTGGATCAAGCAAGATCAAGGTCGTTAAATCAATGAACGGATTCGAGAGACCCGTGATTATCGGTGATTTGGATGACGCTACGGTAGATAAAATTTTCCAAATATGCCCAGGAACACGAATTGAGGGTTTACCAAAAAACCAACTAAGTTCTAACACTAAGACAGATAATGTTTGGGGGCCCTGGCATAGAATTGTTAGGGCTTGGGCAGGCAATCCAAAAATACGATTTGAGGGTTCTACGGGAGGCGTTCTAACAGCACTCGCGAAGTTTCTTTTAAGCGAGAAAAGAGTAGATTTTATCTTGCATGTAAAGGCGTCTAGTAAAGAACCAACTTTTGGGGCAAGGTTTTTAAGTTTCACTGAGGCTGACGTTCTCGAAGCAACAGGATCCAGGTATGGACCTGCTGCCCCACTTATTGATATAGACGAGGTTTTATCTCGCGGTAGTCCATTTGCATTTATCGGCAAACCCTGCGATATCAGCGCTCTAAGAAATTTGGCGCGATACGACGAAAGGGTGGATGAATTAGTTAAATACTGGTTGACACCTGTTTGTGGGGGCTTTATGAGCCCAAGCTCAACAGATAATTTTTTAACTCGTAATGGAGTTGATCGAGATAAGCTCTTATCGCTTCGTTATCGGGGTCAAGGTTGCCCAGGACCAATGCAAATTGAGACGCTTCATGAGAAAAAAAAGCTGCATTATCTTGATTACTGGGGAGACGATGAGAGCACATGGAATCTTCCGTTCAGATGCAAAATTTGTCCTGATGGTATCGGAGAGGCGGCCGATATTGCGGCCTCTGACACCTGGATTGGAGGGTCGCCAACTCGAAGCGAGAGCAAGACAGATCCTGGTACCAACGCCGTTGTTGTGAGAACAGAAACTGGCATAGAGTTATTGGAAGCAGCGGCAAAGAGTGGTGCTATTAATATTGAATATGATATTACACCAGATGATATGAGTTTATACCAGCCTCATCAGATGCATAAGAAATATGCAGCATATGACAGATATCAAGGGCTCGCTGATGAGGGCCGATTGGTACCAATAACGAAACGTCTTCGACTAAAAGAGTTGGCAAATGAAATAAACCAATCTACTCGAAAAATTCAGCGAGATGGCACAATTGCAAGAGTTCGCTCTGGAAAAGCCACTGAGTCTAAACCCAACTCAAGCCAATGAAATAAGTCCATGAAAGAGATGATATTTGAAAATAAAATGGCGCTCTCAGCATTGCAAAAAATGTTTGACTATAGGTTATCTCGATTACGTCAATCGATGGCAAAACAAGATGTCAGTTTAGCAATCTTACTAAACCCTGTAAGCTTGAGATATGCAATTGATTTTGATGAGTATCAGCTTTTTCAAGCACACATTCCAACCTGTTATTTATTTGTTCCTTTAGAGGGGCCATTAGTAATGCATGGCGCATCTAGAAACGATTTCCCAAATGTTTCAGAATATAGACGACCATATTATTTATCACCATTTGATGGAGGTTTAGATCTTGAAAAAAATGCTAAATTATTTTGCACTGACGTTAAACAATTTACCAAAGAACATTGTCAAAATAATAAGATTGCTATAGAAAGAATTTCGCCCGAAGCCTACAATGAATTAAAAAGCGCTGATTATGACCTTGTGGATGCAGAGTGTATACTTGAACAGGCCAAAAAAATTAAGTGCTCAACTGAAATAGAGTGCATTAAGCATTCAATTTCAGTCGCAGAACATGGCATTAAGCTCATGCATCAAAGCTCTGTTTCAGGTGTCACCGAGAGACAACTGTGGTCAATTCTTCATAAAGTCAATATTGCGAACAACGGATCATGGATAGAGGGTCATATGCTCTCTTCTGGCCCACGGACTAATCCTTGGCTTCAGGAGGCAACAAATCGAACTATAGCCAAGGGGGAAATGATAGCTTTTGACACTGATCTAATAGGTCCAAAAGGCTACATGGCTGATATTTCTAGGTCGTGGATATGCGAGGGAGGAAAAGGAAGTATAGAGCAAAGAATCGCCTATCAACATGCTTATGACGAGGTCAACTTTAATGTAGATTTGATTAAACCAGGCATGTCTTTTTTTGAATTATCAAAAAAAGCATATGAACGAAATAACGACTTTAAAACTAACCATTATCCTTGTGTGTTCCATGGTGCTGGATTGTCAGATGAGTATCCCAAAATTTATTACCATGAAGACTGGGAAAGGGATGGCTATGATGGTTTAATCGAGCCCAATATGGTTCTTTGTGTAGAAAGCTACTCTGGCAAAACTGATGGTGAAGTTGGAGTCAAGCTTGAAGAAATGGTTCTTGTAAATGAGACTGGTGTAGAGCGCCTAAGCCATTATCCATTCGAGGATAGTTTGCTTAACTAATCAATTATAATAATGACCCAAACTCAAAATTTTAATAACCAATAATTTATGTCAAAAAACGTGCAATTTAATCGACTTCACGATCTTCTTGACAGAATGAATGTAGTTAATTCCGGCAATATTAAGGCTGAAGATAAGCCGGAATTATCCGATCAGTTTGCAGCTTATATTTTGTGGCTTGATAGTGAGCCAATGATTCCTGAGAGAACCTATAGTATTCATTTCCAGAATGAAAACACTATTGTCCAGGTAACAGATCTTAGCTTCAAGATTAATATCAAAACACTGAGCCAGCTCGCAGCTAAAAAGCTTGAGCAAGATGAAGTAGGCTATTGCAAGTTATCACTAAGTCAAAGAGTGTCTTTTGATGCTTATAGTGTCAATCAACAAACTGGCACTTTTACAATTTTTGATACTACAAATAAGTCGCAGATTGGTGCTGGAGTAATTGATTTTGCTTTAAGGCGAGCTCAAAACATTAGCTGGCATGAGACAAATATAAATCAAGAGACTCGCTCAAAAAATAAACATCAAAAGCCATGTGTACTATGGTTTACTGGGCTTTCAGGTTCAGGAAAATCAACTATTGCCGACGAACTTGAGAAAAAACTCCATGAGCTTGGGAAGCATACAATGCTTCTCGATGGTGATAATGTTCGTCATGGCTTGAATAAAGATTTAGGATTTACAGATCAAGATAGAGTTGAAAATATTCGCAGGATTGCAGAAGTATCAAAGCTTATGGTCTCCTCAGGATTAATTACCATTGTTTCATTTATCTCCCCATTTCGTTCAGAGCGTTCAATGGCAAGGAAATTGTTTAATGATGGTGAGTTCATTGAGATTTATATTGATACACCAATTGAAGTGTGTGAAGCAAGGGACTCTAAAGGGCTCTATAAAAAAGCAAGAGCTGGACAATTAAAAAACTTCACAGGTATTGACTCAGATTATGAAGCGCCTGAGATGTCAGAAATTGTTCTTCAAAATAGTGACGCAAATATTGATGATCTTGTGAATAACATTCTTGATTATCTGAGAACAAACTCAAATATATAATTAATGAACTATTTATTTAACATCTAAAATGGCAATACTATTAGCGTCTACTGATTTCTGGGAAGATATGGAGGTTTGGTCTAGTGGCCTTCAAGAGGCTATGCCAGAGATGGATGTTAGAGTCTATCCGGATGAGGGCGACGTTAATGATATCGAGTATGCAGTCGTCTGGAAACATCCAAGAGGAATTCTCACAAGATACCCAAATTTAAAAGCAATACTATCATTAGGTGCAGGAGTGGACCACGTAATTAGTGATCCTGAATTGCCTGATGAGCTTCCTATAGTTCGGCTGGTTGATAAAAAATTAACCCATGAAATGATCCTTCATTCTCTGCACTGGGTTTTGCATTTTCATAGTGACCAGTATCTTTATAGAATTCAGCAACAAAGTCGTGAATGGATTCAGCAAAGCTCAGTTCAATCAGAAGATCGTACTATCGGAATCATGGGTCTAGGCAACATTGGCAAGGCAATTGGTGACTCACTTATTAATTTAGACTTTAAAGTTATTGGTTGGGGCGCAAGTCCAAAAAGTTCACTTGGTGCAATTGAATATTATTATGGCCAGGAGCAGTTATCTGGGTTTCTAAGTCAAACTGATATACTCATTAATGTTCTGCCATTAACTGAAAACACTAAAGATATATTGACCAAAACCGAGCTTAGTTATCTTCCTAAAGGCTCGTTCATCATTAACATCGGAAGGGGCGGTATTATTAATGAGAATGACCTGTTATCTATATTAGATACACGGCACATTGCTGCTGCAGCTTTGGACGTGTTCGCAGAAGAGCCACTCCCTGAAAATAATTCACTTTGGGACCATCCTTCTGTGTATGTGACTCCTCATATTGCGGGTCAAAGCAATCCTAGTTCTGCGGCAAAAACAATCGCTGAAAATATTCGGCTTATTGAAATGGGAGAGTCCCCTTATCCTATATATAGCTTGAATAGCGGGTATTAGTCAACAATATATTTAGCTTAATAATTTAACAACATTTGATTCTAAATTAGAAGATTTATAATTAGGTTATACTTACTAAGTTATTTATATGAATTCATGGCCAATTGAATTCAACTAAAAAGACTAAGTCTTATATAATATTGTTTTTTTGAGACAAAATCTAATGTCTGTAGGAAGTGAAATAAGAACAACTCCTTTCCATAAGATGCATGTTGATGCAGGTGCAAAAATGGTTCCTTTCGCGGGTTATGAAATGCCTGTGAGTTATCCTCTTGGAATAAAAAAAGAGCACAATCACACAAGAGAAAGAGCTGGACTCTTTGACGTATCTCACATGGGACAAATTAGATTATCTGGCGAGCAGGCAATGAGTGCCTTGGAGTCATTAGTTCCAGTTGACATTATTGATTTGCCCCTGATGAAGACGCGCTACGCCCTTTTCACAAGTGAAAATGGCGGTGTATTGGATGATCTAATGGTTACAAATCTTGGAGATAACACTTTATTTCTAGTTGTCAATGCCGCATGTAAACATGCTGACTATGAGCATTTACAGCATCATTTGGGCGCAAGTTGCGAATTAGAGCTCTATGATGATTTAGCTTTGCTGGCCTTACAAGGTCCCAAGGCCTCTTCAGTTTTAAGCGCATTAGCTCCTGAGGTTGAAGAAATGACATTTATGACTGCAATGCAGTTGATGATTAATAATATAGATTGTTTTGTTACTCGCTCGGGATACACAGGAGAGGACGGTTTTGAAATCTCAGTTTCGGCACAGGATGCTGAAAATCTTGCAGATATATTGCTATCAAGTGATGAGGTTGAGTGGATAGGATTGGGTGCTAGAGATTCATTACGTCTTGAAGCCGGCTTATCTCTTTATGGGCATGAACTTGACAGTAGTCACAGTCCAGTTGAGTCCTCTTTAAATTGGGCACTTTCAAAAGTCAGAAGGCTAGGCAAGGAACGTGAGGGTAATTATTTAGGTGATAATATCATTTTAGATCAACTTGAAAATGGCTCTGACACAAAAGTAGTGGGCCTACTTCCAGAAGGAAGGATGCCGGTTAGAGATGGAGCAATAATTCAGGATGAAAACGGTAATCAAGTTGGATATGTTACAAGTGGGGGTTTTGGCCCAACTTTAAATCAGCCAATATCCATTGCTAGATTAGAGACAAAATTTACAAATAGCCAGTCAAAAATTTTTGCACTGGTCAGAGAGAAGAAAATAGCAGTTGAGATTGTTAAACTGCCATTTGTTAAACACAACTATTACAGAGGTTGAACATTGATAAGGAGAAGTAATGAGTATTAAGTATTCTGAAGATCATGAATGGGTTGATGCTAAAGAAGATGATTTAGTAGTAATTGGAATAACAGATTTTGCTCAAGAGCAATTGGGTGATTTGGTATACGTAGAGCTGCCAGAAGTTGGCGATGAATGCACAAAGGGTGAAAATATATCTGTCATTGAGTCAGTGAAAGCTGCTTCTGATTTAGTGGCGCCTGTTTCTGGTTCAATTATTGAAGTGAACAGCAGACTAGAGGATGAGCCAGAGATTGTGACTGAGGATTCAATGGGTGAAGGATGGTTTATTAAGGTTAAGTTGTCTGACCCAGCTGAGCTAGATGAGTTGATGGATGAAGAGGCATACAACTCATTTATTGAAGAGTAGAGCACCTGAAAGAGAGACGTTAATGAAAAATAAGATTGAAGATTTGTTGAATAATGATGCTTTTACCAATAGGCATATAGGATCATCGAGCGAGCAAAAAAATCAAATGCTTGACTATCTTGGTTTTGATAACTTAGATAAATTAATTGATGAAATAGTGCCAGATGTTATTCGCAGAAAAGAGCCGATGAATATTGCTGATGGGATGTCAGAGCTTGCTGCACTTAAACAGCTAAGAAATCTAGCAAGAATGAATATTCGTTACAAGTCTTTTATTGGCCAGGGCTACTACAATTCAATTACCCCTCCAGTCATACAGCGAAATGTGGAAGAAAATCCAGCTTGGTATACTGCCTATACACCCTATCAGCCTGAGATTTCTCAAGGTCGTCTTGAAGCTCTAATGAATTTCCAAACAATGGTCTCAGACTTAACTGGTATGGATTTAGCAAACGCCTCTATGCTTGATGAGGCAACTGCTTGTGCAGAGGCCATGACATTAAGTCATCGAGTCAGTAAGTCTAAGAGCAATGTTTTTTTTGTTGCGAACGATTGCTATGCCCAGAACCTTGAGGTTATTAAAACAAGGGCTGAGCCATTGAACATTGAAATAGTTTTTGGCGACCCTCTTGTGGATTTAAAAGATCTAGATTGTTTTGGTGTTCTGCTTCAGTACCCAAATACCTATGGCGCTTTTAGTGATTTCACAAAGTTGATAGACTCTATTCATGAGAAGAAGGCACTTGTTGCTGTGAGTGCTGATTTACTAGCATTAACTCTGCTTAAACCGCCGGGTGAAATGGGAGCTGATATTGTAGTAGGCAATACTCAAAGGTTTGGTGTTCCAATTGGGTATGGCGGGCCTCATGCTGCCTACATGTCGACCAGGGATAAGTATAAGCGATCAATGCCTGGAAGAATTATTGGCGCATCAGTTGATACAAAAGGCAGGCTTGCATATCGATTAGCATTGCAGACTCGTGAGCAACATATACGCAGAGAGAAAGCGACAAGCAACATTTGTACTGCACAAGCCCTATTGGCTATCATGGCTAGCATGTATGCAGTCTATCATGGCCCAGAGGGGCTGAGAAATATAGCGCGACGCATTCATAAATATGCCAGCGTATTTGCTGATGGTATGAAGGAAATGGGGTTTAATGTTATTAATGACTCTTATTTTGATACCCTGTCTATTGAAGTTAAAAATTCAGATGCAATAGTTATGCAAGCTGAAAAAAATGGCTACAACATTAATGTGTTTAGTAAAACACTTGTCTCAGTTTCATTTGATGAGCTCAGTACTCCTGAAGACATAGAGTACTTGTGGAGAATTTTCAATACCGAGTCAGAATTGAGTGCCCAGTCACTATTTGAAAAAAACAAATCAAAAATCAAAAAGAATTTAAAGAGGGAGTCTGATTTTTTAACGCATGAAGTCTTTAATACTTATCGTTCGGAAACCAATATGATGAGATATATTCGTTATCTTGGAGATAAGGATATCGCACTGGATCGTTCAATGATTCCACTTGGATCGTGCACAATGAAACTTAACGCAGCAGCAGAGTTGATTCCAGTGAGTTGGCCAGAATTTTCTCAAATTCATCCAGCAGTTCCTATGAATCAGGTGATTGGTTATCAGCAGATGATTAGTGAACTTGAGGAGATGCTATGCGAGGCGACCGGTTATTCAGCCATTTCACTTCAGCCCAATTCTGGAGCTCAAGGGGAGTACGCTGGATTAATTGCAATTAGAGGATATCATCAAAGTCGGGGTGATGAAAATCGAAACATCTGTTTGATTCCATCATCGGCTCATGGCACAAATCCTGCCTCTGCCCAGATGGCTGGAATGAAAGTTATAGTGATTGACAGCACAGATGAGGGCAATATTGATCTTGTGGATTTAAGAGCAAAAACTAAGGAACACGAAGAGAATCTTGCCGCAATAATGATTACATACCCTTCAACTCATGGTGTTTTTGAAAAAGACGTGAGAGAGGTTTGCAATATTATCCATGATGCTGGTGGGCAAGTATATATTGATGGCGCGAATATGAATGCAATGGTTGGACTGTCTGCTCCAGGGGAGTTTGGCGGAGATGTCTCGCACCTAAACCTTCATAAGACATTTGCAATTCCTCATGGTGGCGGTGGTCCGGGTGTTGGCCCAATTGGGGTAAAAGAACACTTGATCGATTTTTTACCGAGAACACCTCTTAATAATACAGATGTTGGAAGTATTTCAGGTGCCCCTTGGGGTTCAGGGAGTATCCTTCCAATAAGTTGGATGTATATTGCAATGCTCGGAAAAGATGGACTCTATGAGTCAACCTGTAACGCTATTTTGAACGCAAATTATATTGCCAAGCGCCTTGAGGAGCACTATCCAATTCTTTACAGTGACGAAAATGGAAGAATCGCTCATGAATGTATTATTGATATTAGACCCATTAAAGACTCAGTGGGAATAAGTGTTGATGATGTCGCCAAGCGTTTAATAGATTTTGGTTTTCATGCACCTACAATGTCTTTTCCAGTTGCTGGAACATTGATGATCGAGCCAACAGAGTCTGAGTCTTTGGATGAGCTTGATCGGTTCTGTGAGGCAATGATTCAAATAAGAAAAGAAATCAAAAAGGTTGAGTCAGGTGAATATTCGACGGAAGATAATCCATTAATTAATTCGCCGCACACTTTAGAAATGGTAACATCGTCTCAATGGGAGTTTTCATATTCCAGGGAAGAGGCCGCTTATCCTGTTGAGAGCCTAAGGCGAGTCAAGTACTGGCCACCAGTTTCAAGAGTAGATAATGTCTATGGCGATAAGAATTTAGTTTGTTCTTGTCCGAGTATTGAAGAATATAAGTAGATTTTTATGAAATCATTTTTGATTAGCGTTTTGGGAGACGACAAGCCTGGTCTTGTTGACGGCCTATCAAAGATTATTGTTTCAAATAATGGGGACTGGATTGAAAGTAATATGTCCAGTTTCGAAGGCAAATTTGCTGGCATCCTTAAAGTCAATGTCCCATCAAGTGATGCTTCAAATCTAAAAAAAGATTTAACTAACGCGTCTTTAGGCCTTCAAATTGCTTGTGAAGAAACGCTTCCTGTTGATGAGCTGAGCAATGTTAAAAGTTATAATATTGAGCTTATTGGGCAAAACCATGTTGGAATTATTAATAAACTATCTCATGTTTTGGCGGATGAGTTGCAAGCTAATGTTGAAGAGCTAAAGACTGAAATCATTGATGCTTCGATGTCAGGAGAGCAACTATTCAAAGCTCAAATTACTCTTCATATTCCTAATGATCTTGATGAAAATCTTGTGAGAGATAAGCTCGAGCTTATTGCTGATGAGATGATGGTAGAGATCTATTCATACGAGAGCTAAGGCTGCTCTAAAGCCTTTATTCAAAAATTTCCATGAGCTATAAAAGCGCTATTTCTATAGCTTTGTTTTCCGTAACTGAATGGTTGGCTATTTGGAAGTAAGACGCTCCCACCTGCAGATCTTAGTACAGCATCTCCCGCTGCAGTATCCCACTCCATTGTGGGTCCAAATCTAGGATAGACATCTGCCTCACCGCAGGCGACCAGACAAAACTTTAATGAAGAGCCTATTGAAACCGTCTTCTTAACGTTATTATCCATAAGCCAATTATCTGTTAATTCATCCCTATGGGATACACTTGCAACTGCCACAGGACCCGAATTTGGAACTTCTCTTATTTTAATTTCTTTGAAACCATTCTCAGATTCTTCAAAAGCTCCCGTTAGATTTGAGGCAAAAAACATACGATTAAGCGCTGGCGCAAAAACAACTCCTAGAGTTGGAATACCATTCTCAATGAGACCAAGATTTACCGTAAACGAGCCAAGTCCATCCTTTTTTAGAAATTCTTTTGTTCCATCAAGCGGGTCAATTAGAAAAAATTGATCACCAGCCTCTAATTCATGACTGCTAGCGTTCTCCTCAGATACTATTGGAATATCAGGAATAATTTTCTTGAGTTGACTTAAGATGAGTTTTTCAGCAGCCTGATCGGCAAGAGTAACTGGTGAACCATCACCTTTATAGTTAACGTCAAATGAACTTTCATAGATCTTCATTATCTCACTGCCCGCATCTCTGGCAACTTCTCGCAATTCAGTGAGTAATTCAGAATATTCTATTTTTATCATTGCTTACAAATACTGATATTACTTAATAATGTTGTGCTCTGGTCCAAATGGGAACTTGGTGATGTCATAAGCACTATCCTCAGTAAGAACCAGTACGTCATGCTCTCTGTAACCCCCTGCTCCTGGTTTACCCTCTGGGATCATAATCATTGGCTCCATCGAAACAACCATATTCTTTTCGAGGACTGTATCGATATCCTCTCGAAGCTCAACACCAGCCTCACGGCCATAGTAATGAGATAGAACTCCAAATGAGTGACCATAGCCAAATGTTCTGCTTTCAAGTAGATTATATTCTTCAAAAATTTTGTTAAGCTCAAGAGCTATATCTTTACAGGCAACCCCTGGCTTGATTAGTTTCATGCCCTCTTCATGAACTTTTACATTGATTTCCCACAATCTCAAAGACTCATCATCAACATGATCATAAAATAAGGTTCTTTCAAGCGCAACGTAGTAACCAGCAATCATTGAAAAACAGTTAAGACTTAAGATATCCCCTTTTTGAACTTGTCTAGTAGTGACTGGGTTGTGCGCGCCATCAGTATTGATGCCTGATTGAAACCAAGTCCATGTATCCATTAGCTCTGAGTGAGGATAGCGCTTAGCAATTTCTCGAACCATAGCTTGAGTTGAGTGAAGAGCTACTTCGTGTTCTGGCACTCCTTCTTTGATTGCCTCTACAAGAGCTGCTCCACCAATATCACAAACATTAGCACCCTGAATAATATGAGCTATTTCTTCATCTGATTTAACTGATCGCATTTTCATGCAGTCAACAGAAATATCAATAAATTGTGCTTGATCAAACGCAGCATGGAGTTTATCCAAGCGCTCCTTAGTAATGTGGTCAAACTCGATACCAATTTTTCCACCATTATTAACAATTTGCTGCAACGCATAAAAGAAGCTATCTTTTTGCCAGTCTGTATAGACCAGGTTGTCACCGAACGTTCTTCTGAATGGCTGACCACCATCAATATTCGCTGTCACTGAAGTTACTTTATCTTGTGTAATGACCAGCGCATAGGGCCTGCCAAAAGAGCAGTAAAGAAAGTCACTGTAGTAATTAATACCATGGATAGAGGTAAAGATAACGGTATCTATATTGTTTTGAGCCATATGCTCTCTTAGTTTTCTTTGTCTATTTTGGTATTCTTTATCACTAAATGTATGAGCTATATTTTCACCATTTGGAATGTGAATTGTTCTTGGCATGTTCATGGTAACTCCTGTATCTGCGTTAATTTGTGCGGATGTTAGACAATTTCTCTAAGTATAGCAAGCTTTTTTTATACAGAGCTATGTTTAGATCTATAGATGATAAGAACTTTTAGATAACTCTTTCCTTAGGCTTATTCAATATATTTTCACGAACAAAAGTATAAACACCAGATGCTACAATGATAGCTGCACCGAGGAGCGTCAACATATCCGGTCTTTCAGAGAGGACAATAATGGATAGAAGCATGGCAAAAACAAGTCTTGAATATCTAAAAGGCGATATAACTGACATCTCACCAGTTCTTGCTGCAATAACAATTGAGTAATATGCAATAACACCAAATGCTGATGCACCAGCAAAAAATAAAATGTCTTTGGAGCTAGGCACTAACATCTCAGAGCTAAACGGTATTAACATAATGCCAGAGACTCCAAAGGCCAAGAAAGCATAAAGAGAGATGGTCACTGATGGTAATTTCACTTCAATAGCGCGTGTTGCAAGGTCTCTTCCAGCTAAAAAAGTTGCTCCAAGAAGTGCAAAAATAGAAGCTGGCATAAAGCTTCCAAAGCCAGGTCTGAGAATCAATAAAACACCAATAAAGCCAACAAAAACTGCTGTCCATCTGCGCCAACCAACTTTTTCTTTGAAGAAGATAGCCGCTCCAATTGTGACTAATAAGGGCATGACCTGAATGATTGCAGAGGCAGAAGATAAAGGTGTTAGGGCAATTGCAAGAACAAAAAATAAAGCTCCAAAAAGTTCACATAGGGTTCGTATAATGACCGGAGTAGTCAATAAACCCTGATGAAAAATTGGAGCTTTTGTTAAAAGTCCAATGATGAGAAATATAATGCTTCCACTGAATCCAAGAATGATGATAATTTCAGAAATTGGAAGATTTTCTGAGAGCATTTTAATAAATAAATCCTCACACGCAAAGCCTGCCATAGCGAGAATCATAAATAAAATGCCCTTTAAATTATCCATCTCAATTCATTCTCATTTAAAGTTGAATTTTAACTGGAGCCGTGATTCCTCGAGTACTTATTTGATGCTTGGGGGGACCATTGCTTTAGAGCGCCTTCAGCTGGTTTATAAATGTCTACTTGAAGGGGGTAACATGCGGCTGAATCACTTGAGTGACTGGAGCTACAATCACCCCCTGGGCATGCTGATAATCCACAGAGAAGATCAATTTCTGCAAAGAATTCTATATAGTCATCGGGACGAACTGGACTAGCTTTCATAAAATACTGATGTGTATCTTTTGTAAAACCCGTGCACATAAAGACATTAAGTACATCATGAACGTGATGCTCAATCTCATTAATGGGTTTTTGTTGCTGACCTGAAAGCGCTCTGCATAAGTTAGAATGACAACAATAATGATACTCCTCATTATTTAATGCAACATGAGTATAAGGATCGCAACGAGTTCCAATGACATCATGAACACTTCCACCATCATCATCGTACCCATACCAGTCAAGAGTGTCATGAGTAATGGTAGCCAGAGGCCTTAAAAATGGTAGGTTTGAATAAAGTCTATCGCCAGTGCTTACATGCGTTCCATATAACGCACGTGTCTTTCCACTAAAGAATCGTTCATTGATATTGTTTTTGTTCCATAAATTTAAATCACCTACCTGTGGACCCTCACGACTAACAATTCGAAAAAAATATCCAGCAGGCACCTCAAAAGTTCTAGCATCTCTAGGGGGAATAATGATAGATTCTGTGAGATTCATATTCTCACAAGCAGATTTATAAAAACCTGCATCATAGGCTGGGAGATTATCAATAGGATAAGATATCACTGGCTTAATTGAGCGCCTAGTTTCAGCATCATTGGGTTCTGGACTTAGATTAATTATTTTCATAGTAGTCTCCTATTAATAGAGTCATTTTTATTGTCCCTAGGTTAGATGGTTTTTTCCAAAACCTCCTCCTCCAGGCGTCTTCAGTACAAAAAGATCATTTTCACTCACTTCAATTTGTCCTTTAGTGCCAAGATCTGTAACGCTTTCATCAGAATGAATGACATAGTTTTCACCAAGAGCACCTGATTCTCCTCCAGATAACCCGTAGGGCGGTATTTTTCTGTGACCTGCAATGACATTGACCGTCATGGATTCAAGAAACCGCAGCCTTCGGTCAACCCCATTTCCACCAGCATGTAAACCTTTACCACCTGAATTTTTTCTGATGCTAAAGGATTCCAGTTTAACGGGGAAGCGCCATTCCAAAACCTCTGGATCAGTGAGTCTTGAGTTAGTCATATGAGTGTGAACTGCGCTACAGCCTGGCTGATTGATACTGGCCCCTGAACCTCCACAGATGGTTTCGTAATTTTGAACTTTGTCATTACCCCAGATAAAGTTATTCATTGTTCCCTGTGACGCTGCAAAATTACCTAGAGCACCAAGTAAAGTATCAACGATGTATTGAGATGTTTCCACATTGCCTGAAAAAACTGCAGCGGGGTATTCAGGATTAATCATTGAGTTTTTTGGAATAATCAAATTTAAGGGTTTTAAGCAGCCTGAGTTCAGAGGGATATCATCATCGACTAGGCAGCGAAAAACATAGAGCACTGCAGCATAACAAATTGCACTCGGTGCATTATAGTTTCCTGGATGTTGATCACTCGTGCCCGTGAAATCAATGGTTGCTGAGCGTTTCAATTTATCCACACTAATAGATACACACACCTGATGACCATCATCCATTTGATAGGTAAAGCTTGAGTCACTTAGAACATCCAAAACTCGTCGAACGGATTCCTCAGCATTATCTTGAACGTGACCCATGTATGCATGAACAACATCAATTCCATAGTGCTCGATCACTTTTAGAAGCTCTTGAGATCCTTTTTCTGCGGCCGCAACTTGGGCCTTTAAATCAGCTATATTTTGATTAACATTTCTTGCAGGATGCTCTGCTTGAGCTAATAGGGCATTAATTTCATCTTCAAGGAATACTCCCTTAGAGACAATGGTAAAGTTATCTATTAAAACTCCCTCCTCTTTAATATGAGTTGAATTCGCTGGGGCAGAACCTGGAACCGTACCGCCTATGTCAGCATGATGACCCCTCGTAGCAACATAGAAAATCACATTCTCATTGCCATCATCGAATACCGGCTTTATTAGAGTGATATCTGGTAAGTGAGTGCCGCCATTGTATGGAGCATTAATAAGAAAGGCGTCACCAGAATTCATAGTATGTGAATTTTCACGAATAATGGTTTTAATAGATTCACTCATTGAGCCCAGGTGAACTGGCACATGGGGCGCATTCGCAACAAGCTCTCCCTCGGGAGAAAAAATAGCACAGGAGAAGTCTAAACGCTCTTTGATGTTCACTGATGAGGCCGTATTCTCAAGCACCATGCCCATTTGTTCTGCAACGTTCATAAATAAGTTATTAAATATTTCTAACATGATAGGGTCCACGCTTGTTCCTATAGCGTTAGACCTTAAAACTTTTTGAGTACGAGTTAGGATTAAATCATTACTCTCTTTGAGCATTGCCTCCCAGCCAGGCTCTATGATGAAGGTTGAAGTTGGCTCAATAATGACAGCAGGCCCGGAGATTTTTTCATTCGGCTTGATATTATCTCGATTATAAAAAATGGTTTTTTCCAGTTTCCCATTTATAAATACATCTTGAGTTGATAGAGAGTCAGTTTTTAGTCTATTGTGGGTATTTACCTCCCAATCAAATGACTCACTTTGACATGATACCTCGGTCTGGGCTGATTCAATGATGATAGGTTTTTCTGGTGAGATAAATCCAAATCTTGCTTTATGAGTAGCCTCAAAACTTGATTTCATTGAAGGAAAATTTGCAAATTTAACGGGCAAGGATGTGTCAGAGTCTTTGTAGCGCAGATGAACTCGATCAGTATATTGAAATAGACTCTCATTAAGGTTTTGTGAAATCAAATCTTTTCGCCCATCAGACTGAAGGCCTTTAAAGCATTTACTTAAGTGGTCTATTAGGCCAGAATCAAGAGGCAATTCAACTGCTGCCTCATTGATTGTTCTGCTATCTGCAAGACCAATACCGTAGGCAGATAAAACACCTGCATAGGGATGAAGGTGAATTTTTTTGATTCCCAGTTTATCAGCTACCATGCAAGCGTGTTGACCGCCAGCTCCTCCAAAACAAGAGAGCGTATAGTCGCTGACATCATAGCCACGCTGAACTGATATTTTTTTGATCGCATTTGACATGCTATCAACCGCAATGGATAAAAAGCCCTCTGCGACCTTATGCGGGGTAACAGTTTTCTTGGTGCTTAATGAAATATCATTGGCCAGAGACTTAAATTTTCTTTGAACAATTTTGAGGTCAAGTTTTTGATTGCCATTAGGGCCAAAAACTTTAGGAAAGTAATCTGGATTTAGTTTGCCTAGCATCACGTTACAATCTGTAACTGTAAGCGGACCACCGTTACGATAACAAGCTGGCCCAGGAAAAGCGCCAGCGGATTCTGGGCCAACGCGATACCTAGACCCATCGAAATGCAGAATAGAGCCCCCACCAGCAGCAACAGTATTGATTAACATCATTGGCGACTTTAGCCTGACGCCTGTTACCTCTGTCTCAAGAGTTCTCTCGTATTCTCCATTATAGTGACAGACATCGGTTGAGGTCCCTCCCATATCAAAACCTATCAGCTTACTCAGTCCAATTTTTTCTCCAGTTTTGACCATTCCAACTACGCCGCCTGCAGGCCCTGAAAGAATCGCATCCTTCCCTTGAAAATAGTTGGCATCAGTTAGGCCACCATTCGATTGCATAAACATTAATCGGCCAAAGTTTGATTGACTAGGTCCAAGTTCATTTCTAACTTGATTAACATAACGACGCAGGATAGGAGATAAGTAGGCATCAACTACTGTTGTATCTCCGCGAGGAATGATTTTCATAAGTGGACTTATTTGATGACTAACTGAAATTTGTGTAAATCCAATTTCTTTAGCAATGAGGCTAATTTGCTTTTCATGTTCTTGATGCCTGTATCCATGAAGCAAAACAATTGCAATAGATCTAAAGCCCTTAATAAAGGCCTCGGTTAATGCTTTTCTTGTATCTATAGTGTTAAGCTGTTTTAATACCTTCCCACCCTTATCAACTCTTTCATCAATCTCAACCACTTCAGAATACAGCATTTCTGGGAGTTGGATATCTAAAGAAAATAAGTTTGGCCTTTGCTGGTATCCAATTCTCAAAATATCTGCAAAGCCTTTTGTGATTGCTAGCAGTGTTTTCTCTCCTTTTCTTTCAAGGAGTGCATTGGTAGCCACTGTAGTGCCCATTTTTATAGACTCAATTTGCTGAATTGGAATAGACTCTTTTTCTTTCAATGACAACAAGTCTCTTATACCCTGAATTGCAGCATCTTCATAATGAAGAGGATTTTCAGATAGCAGTTTGTGACTTAAGAGTTCTCCATTTGGATTTTTACTGATGATATCAGTAAATGTTCCTCCCCTATCAATCCAGAACTGCCACTTGGGTTTTTCATTTAAATTCATCAAAAACTTTAATCAATAGACTCTATAGATGAATTATATAGGCAAATAAATTATTATGATTTTCTAAACTTGAGTATTAAAAAAATGATTGACATCTAATTATTTTAGGAACAAAATGCCAGAATTAGTTGTAGCCATATATTACGAGGGGTTGATAGGATGAAGAATAGCTATTTACTAGGTTTTTTTCTTGTTGTTGTGAGCGGGGTAATCTGGAGCTTTGGAGCACCACTGGTAAGATATCTCGAGGATGCTGAAACCTTTAGGCTTCAGTATCTGCTTTATAGAGGTTTAATCATTACCTCAGTCATACTCATATTTGTTCTTTTTAGGGAAGGGAGGAACTTTTTCCAGACCTTTAAGCGAATAGATTCGTGGAGCCTTATAGGAAGTCTTGTGATGTCCGTTACATTTTTTGGATGGATTTATGCATTGACCACAACTACAGTTGCTATCACTTTGCTCATGCTTGCTGTGTCTCCAGTCTTGTCAGCATTTCTGGGCTACCTCATTCTTGGTGAGAGGCTGAGTAAAAGTACACTCATTAACATGTTAATTGTGGCAATTGGCATTATGATCATGGTTTGGGACACTGAAAAATCAGCAACGATCATCGGGGTTCTTTATGGGTTCTTTGTGGCTCTAGGTTTTGCAATTTATACTATCACTATTCGAAAAAATCCTGAAGTTCCCAAGTTATTAACACCTGCTCTTGCTGGTTTCTTTTGTATGGTCTGGGCCACAATTCTTATTGTTGTAACTGGTGTTAGCTTTGAGATGCCAACAGCCAATATTGGGATTAGCATGACTCATGGCCTGGTTGTTGGCGTGGGTCTAATATTGTATGGTCTGGGAGCGAAGTACCTTCCTAGTGGAGAACTTGTGATGCTCTCCCTTTTAGAAGTCGTGCTGGGTATTTTTTGGGCATGGCTTCCGGCTCTAGGAATTCATGAGGTTCCATCAAGAAATACTTTAATCGGAGGATTAGCAATTTTATTTGCAATCATTATGCAGGGAGTCTATGCCAGAAAAAAACACCTCATTCCAATGCCATAAACTGCTGTATTAACAGTATTTTTTGTTTTAGTTGAAAGATTGCTTTAGCTGGCTTTAATTGTTAAAATTCTCACTTTTTTATCTAATTGTAATCCACAGTTTTATTTGATATATTTGCACTTTTTGTAATTAATAATTACTTACTAGAGCCAGTTTTAATAAACTCTGATGCTACAATTGAAAGTTTTTGAATGGCCATAAGCTGAATGAACGAATTAGTCTTTCCAAATATTAACATTGAGAAACTTACCCGGTGGACAGGCGATGTATCACCGCTCGAGTGCATTGGTATAAAAGATGAAACCCATAATGTCAAAAGTTTCACCTTTAAGTCAACGAAAGATGCCTGGTTTCAATTTTACCCGGGTCAGCATACTACCCTTTTTTTGAAAATTGATGGTAATGATGTGATGCGTACTTACACTATTGCATCAAGTCCTACTCGGCCTAACACGATTACCATAACCAATAAAAGAATGGCAGAGGGTGTTGTGACAAACTGGATGCACGATAGTTTGAAAGTTGGTGATTGCGTTGATGCTCTGGATATTGGAGGCTCTTTCAGTGTAGCTTTAGATAAGCCAAAGCCCAAAATTTTATTTTTATCAGGTGGGAGTGGAATAACTCCAATGTTATCCATGACAAGATATTTTTGTGATCTTTCAATGGATGTAGATATTGCCTTTGTTCACAATGCGCAATCTGAGAAAGATTTAATTTCAAAAAATGAGCTTGATTTTTATGAGTCAACTCAAAGTGATTTTAAAAGACACTTTGTTTGTGATATTGGGAGTGAGGGCTGGCTCGGACCAACAGGTTTTTTGAGCCATGAGATGCTTGTTGATCTCGTCCCCGATTTTGCTGAACGAGAGATCTATTGCTGCGGTCCAGAGCCTTACATGCAGAATGTAAAAAAAATACTCTCGTTAACTGATTATGATATGAATTTCTATCATCAAGAAAGCTTTGATATTGAGAGTTCAACGGCCCAAAAAAATATGGCAATCAATGCTGATTTGCCAGAACATAAAGTTACAGAAAGTGAAATAAATGAATATAATGTCACCCTGAAAAAGAGCGGTGATGTTTTGCCTTGTGGGAGCAATACAAGCATCCTAGTTTCTATTCAAAAACAAGGTATTACCGTTCCATTTGCCTGCTCACAAGGATTGTGTGGAACTTGTCGGACTAAAATGCTTGATGGAACTGTTGAAATGGATGCTCAGGGTGGACTGTTAAAGTCTCATGAACAAGAAGGATATATTTTGACTTGTTGCTCCTATCCAACGAGTGATATTGTTCTTGATTTATAGATTATTAGTTGAGTTAACTTATGCAAAAAAAATATTCATGGTATTCGTTATTGAAGGCAGGATTAGCTAACCAAGATTGGGATAAAGCCATACCCTCATCAAAGCCCAAATCAAAATATGATGTCATCATTATTGGCGGTGGTGGTCATGGCCTTGCTACAGCTTATTACCTGGCTAAAGAGTGCGGCATTACGAATGTAGCGGTAGTTGAAAAGGGCTATATTGGTGGGGGAAATACTGGAAGAAATACAACAATCATTAGGTCTAATTATCTAAGAGATGAGGCATCTAGTCTTTATGAGCATTCAATGAGACTATGGGAAGGGTTGAGTGAAGATTTAAATTTCAATGTCATGTTTAGCCAGAGAGGGGTTTACAATCTAGGACACACTCTGCAAGACATGAGGGATATTGAAAGAAGAGTTAATGCAAATGTATTAAATGGTGTCGATGCTGTAGTTGTTGATCACAAAGAAATCAAAGAGCAAATTCCAATAATCAATACATCAAAAAATGTTAGATATCCAATTATGGGCGCTTCTTTTCAGGCGCGTGCTGGAGTTGCCCGACATGATGGAGTCGCCTGGGGCTTTGCTCGTGCTGCTTCAAACCTTGGCGTGGATATTATTCAAAACTGTGAAGTCATTGATATTGAGGTTGAAGAGGGTCGCGTCAAAGGGGTAAAAACTACTCAGGGCGATATAATGGCAGACCGAGTTGGATGCGTTAGTGCAGGCCACTCATCCGTTATAGCCAGAATGGCTGGATTGAGGTTGCCTGTAGAAAGTCATCCGTTGCAGGCTTTCGTTTCGGAGGCAATGAAGCCTATTCTTCATACGGTTGTCATGTCTAATGCAGTTCATGGCTATGTTAGTCAAAGCGATAAGGGTGACCTGGTTATTGGTGCGGGTATTGATGGCTACAATTCTTATGCTCAACGCGGCAGCGCTAAAATAGTAGAGCATTGCGCTGCGGCAATTCTTGAATTATTTCCCATTTTTTCGCGTGTTCGAATGAATCGACAGTGGGGCGGAATTGTGGATGTCTGTCCTGATGCGTGTCCTGTCATTAGTCCAACAAAGATTGAGGGCCTTTATTTCAACTGTGGCTGGGGAACGGGCGGTTTTAAGGCCACTCCTGGTTCAGGCAATGTTTTTGCTCATACTATTGCTCAAGACAAGCAGCACGATTTAGCTGTTCCATTTCATATTGATCGCTTTACAACGGGTGCTCTTATTGATGAGCATGGCGCTGCCGGCGTAGCTCACTAGTTTATTTGAAGGTAATATTATGTTTTCAATTCATTGTCCATATTGTAAAGAACCTAGAGACCAGAATGAATTTTCACCTGCTGGGGAAGCTTTTATAGCTAGACCTGAAAATCCTGAAGCCTTAAGTGATGAACAATGGGCTGATTATGTATTTTATAGAACTAATTTAAAGGGCGATCATTGGGAGCAATGGGTTCATACCTCTGGCTGTCGAAAATATTTTTTGGTAAAAAGATCTACCATTAGTCATGAGGTTATTGAAGTAGCGACTTTTGAAGAAATAGATAGTGAGAACGCATCATGAGATTAGAGAAGCATGCAAGCAGCCTTGTGGATTACACCCAGCCTTTAAGTTTTGTATTTAACAATAAAGCCTACAAGGGCTTCAAGGGCGACACTTTAGCATCAGCCCTTATTGCTAATGATGTTTTATATTACGCACGAAGTTTTAAATATGGACGAAAGAGAGGCATTATTGGGGCTGGAGTTGAGGAGCCAAATGCCCTAGTTTCACTTGAAATTGGAGGTAGATACACTCCTAATATGAAGGCAACAGAAATCATGCTTTATGACGGGCTGAGTGCAGTCAGCTCAAGCAACCCACATTCGATTGACTTTCGTGCCATGATTAAGCCCCTGCATCGATTTATGCCAGCAGGCTTCTACTATAAAACTTTCATTAAGCAGAAAGTTTGGTCAATTGTTGAGGATCGCCTAAGGTCCTTATCGGGTTTTTCAAAAGCACCTTCGGTGACTGATGAGGATGTTTATGATCATATTTTTCAACATACAGAGGTACTTGTAATTGGCGGTGGTGTTGCAGGGATGAGCGCAGCTCTTGAGGTTCTTTCTGGTTCAAAAGTTGCTAGAGTTATCTTGGTGGATGAAAGAGAAAATTTAGGCGGTGAACTAACCAATGAGTTTACAACTGATCAAACAGCAACTCTTTGGTTTCAAGAAGCTAAAGGTAAGCTTCAAAAGTATAGAGATGAAGATAACTCAAGGCTAAAAATTTTAACATCTGCCACTGCTTATGCCTGGTATGACCATAACTACATAGAGGTATTGCAGACTCATGGTACTGGCCAATCAATGATTCATGAGAGTGGTCAAACTGCTAGAAAAGTACTGCATAAGATTAGGACAAAAGAGGTCATTCTTGCTACTGGAGCGCATGAGCGTCCAATGCTATTTGAGACCAATGACTTGGCAAATATTATGCTTAGTCAATCTGTCAGACGCTACATAAACGAGTTCAATGTTGTTGCAGGCAAAGAAATTGTTTTGTATGGAAATAATGACAGTATTTACAACACCGCAATTGATTTAAGTAAACATAATATTAAGTCTAAGGTGGTTGATGTTAGAGCATCAGGCAATGAAAGTGAAATTATTTTAGAGGCAAAAAAAATAGGAATAGAGGTTTTTCAAGGCTTTGCTGTTCTTAAAGCAAAAGGTAAGAGTCGAGTTACTGGCGTTGAAATCTCTCAGGTGGAGATGCAAGCCAAGCCGCCTCATTGGAAATCTAAATGGAGAATAACTGGAGATACTAAAACTATAAATTGTGATCTTTTAGCAACTTCTGGAGGATTTAATCCAGTTGTTCATTTGGACTGTCATTGCGGTGGTAAGACATATTTTGATGAAACATCACAATCATTTCTTCCTCAAAAAGAGCGAAAGGAAAGACAAGTATGTGGTGCTGTAAATTCTGTTGGTTTTTGGAAAGATGCAATGATTGATGCAAAAAATAAAGCACAATTAACGCTTTCATCTCTGGGTGAAGAGGTTGAAGTGACTCCACAAAAACTGACAAACCGAAGTCATAATTATTTTAATGTTGATCAGTTCTTTACCCCACTTGAAATTCTTAATAAGCCAAAAGTCTTTATCGATCTTCAAAACGATGTCACTACTCTGGATGTAGCACTCTCGATTAGAGAGGGATACCAATCAATAGAGCATATCAAGAGATATACTGCAATGGGCTTTGGAACAGATCAAGGTAAAACTGGAAACATTAATGGTATTGCTGTTGCTGCTGAATTTCTTGATGCACCTATGTCAGAGGTCGGTACAACGACATTCAGACCAGCATACACAGGTGTGGATTTTGGAGCGATGGCTGGAAGAGAAGTTGGAGATTTTTTTGATCCACAAAGGTTCACTACAATTCATGACTCTCACGTTAATAGCGGCGCTAAATTTGAAGTAGTTGGGCAGTGGTACAGGCCATGGTACTATCCAAAGAATGGTGAAGATATGCATCAGGCTGTTAACAGAGAGTGTCGCGCTGTTAGAAGCTCGCTTGGAATGATGGATGCTTCAACCCTTGGAAAGATTGATATTCAAGGTAAGGATGCAAGAGAATTTTTATCAAGAGTCTACACTAATGCATGGATGAAATTAGCGCCTGGAAGTTGTCGCTATGGCCTTATGTGTAATGAGAAAGGGATGATTATTGATGACGGTGTTTCAACTTGCATTAATGATCATCATTTTATTATGACAACTACAACCGGAGGTGCTGCAAGCGTTTATTCAACACTAGAAATGTGGCTTCAAACTGAGTGGAGTCATTTGGATGTGCATCTGAGTAGTGTCACAGATCAGTTTTCAACAGTTGCAGTGGTCGGCCCTAATGCGCGCAAATTGATGAACAAGTTATGTCCAGATGTTGATTTTGACAGTAAAAACTTTAAGTTTATGCAATGGCGCCCCGGAACTGTATGTGGCGTTGAAGCAAGAATTATGAGAATTAGTTTCTCCGGTGAACTTGCATATGAAATAAATATTGCAGCAAACTATGGGCGTTTTATATGGGATGAGGTTGCCCGTGAAGGTCAAGAATGGAACATCACTCCATATGGAACTGAATCAATGCATGTTCTGCGGGCGGAAAAAGGCTTCATCATTGTTGGCCAGGATACCGACGGCTCAATGACACCGATGGATGTTAATATGAACTGGATTCTAGCAAAAAATAAGCCTTTCTCTTATATTGGGCGTCGTTCATTTAGCGTATCTGCACTTAATTCCAATGATAGATTGCAGTTAGTAGGCCTCCTCACCAAGGATGATCAGGTTGTTCTTCCTGAGGGAGCCCATATTATAAGTAACAAAGGCATCTCTATTGGCTACGTAACTTCAAGCTATTACAGTCCAGTACTTGGAAGATCAATTGCATTAGCCCAACTAAAAGGTGGACTTTCAAAAATGTCTGAGACTGTCCTCGTGAAGATTGTTCAAGAAAAGCAGGGTCTCAAAGAGATACCTTGTGAAGTTTCAAGTAGTGTCTTTTATGATATCAATGGTGAAAAGGTAGACGGCAATGAGTAAAGATAGTAATTTTGAAAATATGGAGCCAGAATCTAGGTCAACTTTTAAACCTCTTGTGGATGAAGCAGGTTTTTTGGTGGATCAAGATGATATTAGTTGTCAAGAAATCACGGGCAATTCTCTGCTCATTTTAAGGGTAACTAAAGACTCAAAGAAAAATATCAAAGCTGCAAAAGATATATTCAATATTAAGCTTCCAGAGCCACTTCAGATGACTATGAGAGATTCCAGTTTAAAATGCTTTTGGGTCAGCCCAGATGAATTCTGGGTTTCTCTAGGTGCTCAGCAAATGCTAGAAATTGAAGAGAAGTCTAATAACCTTCCGAATGGTGTTTCTATCACTAATAATTCAGCAGCATATGGCACTCTTGAGTTTACTGGACATAAAACTATTGAGTTATTAAGTCGATGGATGAGTTATGATCTTGAGGCGGCTCTTCCCGATGGAAAGGCTGTTTCAACTACTTTCGGACAAGCGCCAGTTTTTGTGTATCGTGAAAAAAAGAATATATTTATGATGGTTAGGCATTCATTTTCTCACTATGTCGCTGGACTAATCAAGGACAGCGCTAAAAGAATTTAGGGCCAATAATACTGTAAGATATTAGCCATGGATAAAGTCAATTTTATTAGCATGGAGGATGGCACAGCTGAAGAGTATGCCTTTCTTGATAAACTAGAATCTCAATACATTCACGACTTGCCCTCTAGACTCATTGATGCCTTAAAGGCTTTGAATTCCAGCCTATCAGGCTATCAAATTAGTCGATTAGAACACTCACTTCAAGGAGCAACTAGAGCACTAATAGCTAAGGAAGACTTAGAAATGGTGATGGCTGTTTTATTTCATGATATTGGCGACTCACTAGCGCCCTATTCTCACTCTGAAATGGCGGCTGCTATTCTTAGGCCATTTGTTTCAGAGAAAATCTATTGGATTATTAAGCATCATGGCGTATTTCAAATGTACTACTATGCTCATCACTCTGGTGGCGATAGAAATGCAAGAGAGGTGTATATTGATAACCCATGGTATGCTGATGCAGTTAGATTCTGTCACGATTATGATCAAAACTGCTTTGATCCCAATTATGATTCGAAGCCATTAGAGTTCTTTACCCCTATGATTCATGAGTTTTTTTCAACGCCTTTGCTTGATGATCCAGAGAGACTCGCTAGGTATGGCAAGGAATAATAATAGGAAATCTAAATGAGCTTTTCAATAACAAACTTTTCAGCACGTCAAATTCATTTGATTATTTTTCTCATTGTTGGTTCACTTCTTGGCTATGCCGCATACAGTATGAAAATTTTAGGGCTTGAACCATGTACCCTATGTATTACCCAACAGTTTTTTTATTGTCTTATTGGATTGAGTGCTTTTGTTTCTTTTTTACATAATCCAGGCATTAATGCTAGCAGAGTCTATTCGTTTTCTTTATCTCTTTTTTCATTAGCAGGCATTTGGATTTCTGGTCGTCAAGTCTGGCTTCAAGGGCTCCCTGAGGATGAGGTTCCATTGTGTGGGCCACCTTTAGAATATATCATTGATGTATTTCCTTTTGCCGATGTAATCAATGCATTATTTATGGGTGATGGAAATTGTGCTGAGATACCTTGGGAGTTTCTGGGTCTTAGTATGGCTGGCTGGTCACTAGTTTGGTTTTTGATAATATTGTTTTTAGGCCTTACATCTTTTGTCAAATCTAAAGCTTCGATTTAAACTGTCTCTGTGCATTGAGCATTTCCATATTGATTTGTTCTATGGTAAGATTTATTGGAAGTGGGGTAAGATATTTTTAAGATTTGGCTGATTTTAAAAAAACAGTAAGCACGCTATTCGAGTCAGTTGATATTCAGATCAATGGTTCTCGCCCATTCGATATTCAAGTACATAATAAACTTTTTTATTCTCGTGTCTTATCTGGCAAGTCTCTAGGGCTTGGGGAAAGTTATATGGACGGTTGGTGGGACTGTGAAGCATTGGATCAATTTTGTTACCAAATGCTTTGGGGCAGAATTGATAAACAAATTAAAGTTAAAAGTCCGGCTTTTCTTATGCATGTTCTAAGAGCTTATTTTTTAAATGCACAATCCAAAAAGCGTGCCTATATTGTCGGTAAAGAGCATTATGATACTGGTAATGATTTATTTTCTTTAATGCTTGATCAAAGAATGATCTACTCATGTGGCTATTGGAAGGATGCAGATAATTTAGATCAAGCACAAATAAATAAATTAGACTTGGTGTGCAGAAAACTGCATCTAAAGCCAGGAATGAGAGTTCTTGAAATTGGATCTGGCTGGGGGGGTTTTGCAAAGTATGCCGCTGAAAACTATGGTGTGAGTGTCCATGGAATAACAGTTTCTAAGGAGCAAATGGAATATGCTCAAGAATCCTGCAAGGGTTTAGACACTTCATTTGAATTAAAGGATTACAGGGATTTAAATGGCAACTATGATGCTATAGTTTCTATTGGTATGTTTGAGCATGTGGGATATAAAAACTATAGGGATTATATGGGGGTTGCTCGAAGATGTTTAGATGATAATGGTCTCTTCTTGCTGCATACAATTGGAAGAAATACACCTTCAAGGTCTACAGATCCATGGACAAATAAATACATATTTCCTAATGGCATGATTCCCTCACCAGCTCAGATAAGCAAATCTGCTCAAGGATTATTCGTTATAGAGGATTGGCATAATTTTGGCCAAGATTATGATCCGACACTTATGGCGTGGAATGAAAATTTTCAAAAAAGCTATGATAATTTGAAGGACAGATATGATGAAAGATTCAAGCGTATGTGGGAGTATTACCTATTGATGTGTGCTGGCACATTCCGCTCTAGAAGAAATCAGTTATGGCAATTAATCCTTTCAAAAAAAGGGATAAAAGGTGGCTACTCATATCAAAATAGCCATAGACCTAATTCATAAATAGACCATCAATCATTGCGACTGATCTGCATCCAGATTGATAAACTGCATGTTGATTTTCTAGATTGATGCCGCCGATACCTACGATAGGAATAGAAATATATTTTTTGATTTCCTCAACTTTAGAAAGAGAGCAATGAATAGCTCTTGGTTTATTTTTTGACTTAAAGATAGCGCCTAGTGCAATATAGTCAGCACCACTTTGCTCTGCTTCAATTGCTAGTTCTAAGCTATCATGGCATGTCACACCAATAATAAATCGATCACCCAGTCTCTCTCTAGCAGATTTTGCACCTATGTCACCTTGGCCCAGATGAACCCCATGAGCTCCTACTTTCTCACAAAGGTTCACATCATCATTGACTATAAATAAAGTATTATATTCTAAGCATAGATTAAGCAGTTTTTTTGCTTCTTCTTCCTTATTTTTTATGTTGACTGCTTTTCTGCGATATTGGAGAATATTGATATCATGTTTTTTAATTGCATTCTCAATAAGGTCAATGTTAAGGTCTTTGTCTGGAGTAATTCCGTACAATCCTTTAATTCTTTGATTTAGCATAGTATGGGACTTTTTCGATCCAAGAAAATTCAAACACTTCTGATTTTCATTATAGCCGTGGTTGCGATTCTTTGGATATTTCAAGATAATTTCTTGAATATTTCTATTTTGAATAAATCTACATCAGAAGTTAAGGTTGCAGAGTCTCAGAATTCAGATGCACCATACCTTGAGAAAATAGATAATTTTATTATCAAGGAGTATTCAAAAGAGCAGGTTTTATTGCATACTATTGAGGCAGATGTTTATAAAAGTTTTAAAAACTCCCCAGTTCAGCTTGAAACTGTGAAGGTTACAACTTTTGATGAATATCAAAATGAAGATCTAACGTTGAAGTCCAATCGTGCAGTTATTTTTAAATCTGGTGCGATCCATTTTATAGGGCAGGTTGAAATTAAAACTATGAGCGGCATTTCTCATGAGATTGACACAGAACTTTTGATTGTTAAGGATGGGCAAATTAATAGCAACCGCAGCATTGTATATCTTGGTGAGAGCGCAAAAATAATGGCAGAGGGTATGGATATGAACCTTGATAAAGATATAATGAATTTAAATGGCGAGGTTCAAATTTTACAAGATACGGGTGCAATAATCGATACTAGAGATTTATTTATTAACCAAGCTGAAGGCGTTAAGAAATATTTGAGTAATGAGCCTACTGTCTATCAATCAGATAAAACTGTTGTGAACGCAGATAAGGGTATTGATGTAGATATGAATTCAAAACTCACAAAACTTTTTGGCAGTGTTAATATTGTGAATGGGACGGGTAGTTCACTTGAGAGCTATGATTTGATTATTGATCAGTCAAATGGCGGTGAAATTTTTATGTCAAATTCACCAAGCCGTTTTAAATCAAACACTGTTGACATAAAGTCAAATAAAATGCATTATGATGCTATTTCAAACAAACTTAAACTAACTGATGAGGTTGTTGCTATTTATGAATAAATTAGTTTTACTTGTGGCAATATTTTTCTCTACTTTTGCATTTGCTCTTTCTGGGGATGCTGATCAGCCAATTGAGATAGAGGCAGAATCTGTTATGGTTGATGAGACATCTGGATTTAATGAGTTCATTGGAGATGCTGAAGTTAAGCAAGGTTCTTTGGTAATGACTGCTGAAATTATTCAAGTTCAGACCAATGCTGATGGTGTTGAAACTATGGTTGCTAAAGGAACTCTAGAAAAACCTGCAAAGTATATTCAAAGTCAAGAAAATCAGGCGCGCTTTATTGAAGCTACTGCAACTTTAATTACTTATGATGTCAATGAGGGCATGATTTTTCTTGTTGGCGATGCATACTTGGTTCAAGGATTTGATTCGTTCAGTGGCGACTCTTTAACATACGATATTAATAACGATAAGGTTCTAGTTAAAGGCTCTGAGGATGGAACTAAGAGAGTGAAGTTTAAAATAGATCTCTAAATAGAATGAGATTAGCTTAATAGCGCGGTTGAAATTCGATCTTTAACCTCTTCCAACGTTCCAACACCATTAATAGCAATGAATTTAGTGCCAGTTTCGGGTTTGTCTGCATCATTACGATAATACTTCACTAATGGCTCAGTTTGTTGATGGTAAATTTTAAGTCGACCTCTAACAATTGTTTCATTGTCATCAACGCGCTGGATTAACTCTCCCCCAGTTATATCGTCCTTTCCAGCTTCTTGAGGAGGATTGAATTTAACATGATATGTCCTCCCAGAAGAGAGATGAACTCGACGTCCAGACATTCTCTCGACTATATCATCATCCGGAACTTTGACTTCAACGCAATAATTGATTTTAATGCCTTCTAATTTAAGTGCATCAGCTTGGTTTATGGTCCTAGGGAATCCATCCAATAAATAACCGTTATGGCAATCAGGTAAATGGATCCTCTCTTTAACAAGCGAGATGATTAGTTCATCGGGCACTAGATTTCCAGCATCAATAGTTTTTTTGGCTTCTAACCCTACGGGTGATCCAGCATTGACTGCTGCACGCAACATATCCCCAGTAGAAATCTGAGGGATATTAAACTTTTCACAAATATGTGCCGCCTGAGTGCCTTTTCCAGCACCAGGGGGGCCTAACAAAATAATATTCATACAACCTTTTATTTAAACTTCAAAGGGAGGTAATAGCTTATTTACCTTTATTTTTTTCATTACAACATATTCTGGCAAACCATTATTATACGGGGGATAGTTTTCCCCTTCAATAAGTGGAAGTAAATATTCACGACATGAATTGGTAATAGAAAAACCATCCTCTGAAATAAAACTTTCTGGCATCATTTTTTCAACATTTGCAATATCCTTTAATTCGCCAAAGCCAATTTCCCATTTATAGGGTGTGCTTGATATTCTTACAATGGATGGCATGATGGAATTCATCCCATCTAGAGCCATTTCTACTGCAGCTTTTCCAAGGGCATAGGCTTGTTCTACATCAGAATTAGAAGCTAAATGTCTTGCTGAACGCTGCAGATAGTCAGCAACAGCCCAGTGAAACTTATAGCCTAAAGATTTTTTAATGATATTCGCAACAACAGGTGCTGCTCCTCCAAGCTGTGCATGGCCAAAGTCATCTCGAGTGCCCTGTTCTGCAAGGAAAGAGCCATCAGGCCACTTTGTTCCTTCAGATACAACTATGGTACAGTATCCAAATTCTTTTACATTTTTGTCAACCTTAGCTAAAAATTTCTCTTCGTTAAAGTCAACCTCAGGAAACAAAATTACTACAGGTATTGAGGAGTCTACTAACCCTCCTGCTGCTGCAATCCAGCCAGCATGGCGGCCCATCACTTCTAATACAAAGATTTTTGTTGAAGTTGCTGCCATTGATGCTACATCAAAACTTGCCTCCATTGTTGAAACGGCAATATATTTTGCTACAGAACCAAATCCTGGGCAGTTATCAGTTACTGGCAGGTCATTGTCTACAGTTTTGGGTATATGAATTGCCTGAATTGGATACCCCATACTTTCAGATAATTGAGAAACTTTTAAGCAAGTATCTGCTGAGTCACCCCCGCCATTATAAAAAAAATAACCGATATTATGAGCTTTAAAAACTTCAATCAATCGCTCATATTCAGCTCTATTGGCCTCTAGTGATTTCATCTTATAGCGACAAGACCCAAAACCACCTGACGGTGTGTGATTAAGTGCCGCAATATCAGCTTCTGATTCCAGTGAAGTATCAATTAGGTTTTCAGTTAAAGCACCAATAATTCCATTCTCTCCAGCATAAACTGTACCAATTTTGTCAGAATATTTTCGAGCTGTTTCAATCACTCCACTGGCTGAAGCATTAATTACAGCAGTTACTCCTCCAGATTGAGCATAAAAGGCATTTTTCATAATTATTTTGTTATTAAAGGTTAAGAGTCAAGTATGCATATTTGACTATCGCATACAGATGCAATTCAAAGTTAGGAAAAAGTATAACATTTGGTATGAATACAGTATTCAATAATTCTAAAGTATTTTTTAATTATATTAAGTTACAATTTTCTAGTTAAATAAATATTTTAGAATGCAAGCTGGAGGCAATTGTTACAAATTGTTTCATAGAAAATGGTAATTTAAAATGATGATTACTTACTGGGGCATAGACTCACCAAAGTTTTCAATATTCCTAAAGCCTGGCACATTTTTTTTCGCAATCTTAGTACTTGGTTTACTAATTGCAATAACATTTTTAATTTTAAATTTGGCAGCCGCCTCTAAAACATCTAAAGAATCATCAAAGAAGATTGACCTTTCTTTATTGAAATCGATTTGCTTGTCTAGCTCTTTCCAAAATTTTTGCTGTTGTTTTGGAATTCCAAAGTCATGTGAGGAAATAATTTCATCAAAAAAACCTTCGATTTTAGACATTTTCATTTTTAGTTTAATGCCTTTTCTATGGGCGTTTGTAACAAGGTAAATACGTTTATTGTTATCTTTTGCAAATTTAAGGAACCTTAATGCATGATCATGAACTTGAATCAGATGAGAGATATCAGATTTTAGTTTCATAATATCTAATTCAAGTTGTTTTTCCCAATAATCTAGGCAATACCAGGTAAGCTTCCCTTCTTGAGAATTAATCTTTGATATGATTATTTCTTTAGCTGTCTGAAAGTCTATGTGATTTTGTTTTGAGTAAACCTTTGGGATATATTCCAACCAAAACTCTAAATCAAAGTTTAAATCCAAGAGTGTTCCGTCTAAGTCTAGAAGAACTGTATCGATATGATCCCAGTCTAATTTAAGATTATTTTCTTCGCCAGGTTGTTCCATTAACACTATCTTCAAGAATTATTCCAAGTTCAAAAAGTTCGTCTCTTATTTGGTCTGACATTGCAAAATCTTTTGAGCTTCTTGCCTCCTCTCGTCGCTCAATTTTTTTTGAAATATCTGACTCAGACAATTCAGAGCCCTGCTTCAAGTATTCATCAGCATCATATTCTAGAATGCCTAAATAGTTTCCAAGCTCTACAAGCTGAATTGATAAAGCGCTGGCTTTGTTTGGATTATTTGTTCGTTCGATATTGATTTGTTTTGCAATTTCAAACAGAATACTCAGAGCCATTGGTGTATTGAAGTCATCATTTAACGCTGAATTAAATCTTTCTTCAAAATTAGTATCGATAAGTGTTAAATCATCAACTTTTTTGTTTAAGCCATTAATAGCATTGTAGAGTCTTTTTAATGCAGATTGAGCCCCATCAATATTAGTTTTACTATAATTTAGAGGAGAGCGATAATGACTACTAATAAGAAAATATCGAAGCGTTTCACCATCATAATTCTTTAGTACATCACGAATGGTAAAAAAGTTTTTGAGAGACTTGCTCATCTTTTCATCATCAACATTGACAAATCCAACATGCATCCAAGTATTTACAAATTTACAGCTATTTGCCCCTTCTGATTGAGCAATTTCATTTTCATGATGAGGAAATGTCAAATCCATACCGCCACCGTGTATGTCAAAATGATTAGAAATAAAATGATTTGACATGGCAGAACATTCAATATGCCAGCCAGGCCTTCCATCACCCCAAGGTGATGGCCATTTGGGCTCATCCGATTTCGCTTTTTTCCAAAGAACAAAATCGAGTGGATCTTTTTTATTACTCTCAATGTCGACCCTCGCTCCAGCCATTAGATCATCTAAGTTTTTTCCAGAAAGTTTTCCGTATTCTTTGAAGTTTCTCACAGAATAAAATACATCACCATTTTTCCCTTGATAAGCCAAGCCTTTTTTTGAGAGGTTTTCAATCATATCAATCATCTTATCAATTGAGTCTGTGGCTCTGGGCTCTATATCAGGACTCAAAACGCCCAACGACTTTTCATCTTCGTGCATTGCATCAATGAATCTATTCGTTAATGTGTATATATCTTCATTGTTTTCAATAGCTCTTGTGATGATCTTGTCATCAATATCCGTGATATTCCTTACATACTTTACATTAGGAAAGTTTCGTCTCAAATGCCTTGTTATGACATCAAACATAACCATAACTCTAGCATGACCCATATGGCATAGGTCATAAACGGTCATACCACATACATAAATTCCAACTTGGTTCGCATCAATAGGTTGAAACTCTTCCTTTTGATTGTTGAGAGTGTTATAAATTTTGAGCATTGCAATATTTTATACTGTATTTTGTAATATCACTTATATTAGTTTTGATGTTGAAAGTAGCTATCAATTTTGATTATCAATTTATGATTAACAAAATGTATAATCATCTTGCAAAGGAATTGACCAGCATTAATAACTTTTCCTGTTAAAAACTTATTATGAAAAAATTTCAATGCACCATGTGTGGATGGATCTACGATGAAGAGAAAGGCGCTCCAGATGAAGGAATTGATCCTGGAACGACCTGGTCCGATGTTCCTGAAGACTGGGAGTGTCCAGTTTGTGGATCTGGCAAGGAAGATTTCGATATGGTTGAAATATAACTACATCTAATTTTTAAACGTATATTAGGAAACTAAAATGTCAAAAATACTCATTCTGCCTGGCGACGGCATAGGGATAGAAATTGTAGCTCAAGCCGTTAAAGTCATTGATTCATTAAATAGGAATCATTCAATGGGGATGACTCTTGTTAATGGTCTCCTTGGGGGTGCAGCTTATGATGAAACAGGTTCGCCTTTTCCTGATGAGACGATTAGGATTGCAAAAGAGTGTGACTCAATTTTGCTAGGAGCTGTTGGGGGCCCTAAATGGGAGTCACTCGAAAGAAGCTTAAGGCCAGAAAGAGGTTTATTGGGCATACGTTCTGAGCTTGAACTTTTTTCAAACCTAAGGCCAGCAATCCTATATCCACAACTAGCTTCTGCATCAAGCCTTAAAAAAGAGATTGTATCCGGTCTTGACTTAATGATTGTTCGCGAGCTTGTTGGAGGCATCTATTTTGGACAGCCAAGAGGAGTTGAAATCAAAAATGGTGAGCGCTTTGGAGTTAATTCTGCGACCTATTATGAATCTGAGATTGCAAGAATTGGACATTCTGCCTTTCAGATAGCCCAAAAGAGGGAGGGCCGAGTCTGTTCTGTCGATAAAGCAAATGTTCTTGAGGTCTCTGAGCTTTGGAGAGATGTTATGGAAGAAGTATCAAAAGAATATTCAGATGTAAAGCTCTCTCATTTATACGTTGATAATGCAGCTATGCAACTCGTGAGAGACCCTAAGCAGTTTGATGTCATGGTTACTAGCAATCTTTTTGGAGATGTGTTGTCTGATTGTGCAGCAATGCTAACTGGCTCGATCGGAATGCTGCCCTCGGCATCATTAGATAAAAATAACTTTGGTATGTATGAGCCTATTCATGGTTCTGCCCCAGATATAGCTGGCAAAGATATTGCAAATCCATTGGCAACTATCTTGTCTGTCTCTATGATGCTGAGATACTCGCTTAACCAAGCAGAGCTGGCTGAAAAAATTGATTCTGCGGTGAGCGATGTCTTGGATCAAGGATACAGAACAAGAGATATTGCTGGCGATAGTCAAAAAGTAGTTGGAACAGAGGAAATGGGTGATCTTGTTGTTAAGGCTTTAGAGTCTTAGTATTGAACATCCTCACTGTCGATAGATTTCCATAGAAACCAGCATGCTACGCTTCTGTATGGTCTCCATTGTTCTGAAATTTCGATGATTTTTTCTATTCTTAGTGCTTCACCTTCTCCATATGTCTGATTCATAGCTCTTATGATTCCTATATCTTTAATTGGAAAAATATCTTTTTCCAATAAATAAAACATTCCAAACATTTCTGCAGTCCAAGGCCCCACTCCCTTGATGGTAATTAATTCTTCATAAATACTCTCGTACGACCTAGCTTCCCAGTATGAGTGAGACTTTATCGAATGAGAAATAAAATGATTACAAATATTAATTATGTACTGAGCTTTTTGCTTCGATAGGCCACAAGACTTTAGCTCTTCAAAACTTATCGAAAGAACATTTTCTGGCCTTATTTTGCCAATTTTATTTGCGAGCTTTCCCCAAACACTTGCAGCTGCCTGGATAGATATTTGTTGACCAACTATTGATCGAAGAAGAGTTTCTAATGCTTCGCCTCTAGACGAAATACTATAATCTGGATGTTCTAAAAACAACTTTCCTAGTTTAGGATCAACATTGGATAAGAATTCTTTAGATTGTTGCCAATATTCAGGGTGAGCCATGATTTGATTTATGTCAAAAGTTTATGAGGTTTTTTGATTTAACTGGCGATTTAGTATAGAAGACATTGTCGTATAATTCTTGGTAATTTAACAAAAAATTAAGGTGAAATAATGAGTACCAAAAAAAATGTAACTTTTATTGGTCTGGGAACGATGGGTTATCCAATGGCAGGGCATTTATCAAACTCTGATCTTTTTAATGTAACTGTTTTTAATCGATCCTCAGATAAATCTGCGAAATGGAGTAATGAATATAAGGGAAGTGTGGCCAAAACTATTGAAGATGCTGTTTCAGATGCTGACGTAGTCATAACATGTACTGGAAGGGATGAAGATATGATGGAAATTGTTTTTTCAGAGAACGGAATGTTGGCTTATCTCAAAAGTGGCTCTATCTTTGTTGATCACACCACCACGTCTTGTAAACTAGCAAAGCACTTAAATAAGTCTTTACAGTCTAAAGGCATCGATTTTATTGATGCTCCAGTAAGCGGTGGCGAAGCCGGTGCAGTCAATGGCGAATTAACTGTGATGGCTGGAGGAGACAAAGCTATATTGGAATCATGTGATTCACTCATTAAAACATATTCAAAAAGTATAACTTTAATGGGGGAAGCTGGAGCGGGACAATTAGCAAAAATGGTCAATCAAATATGTATTGCTGGCGTATTACAAGGTCTATCAGAGGGGTTACTTTTTGCTGAAGCTGAAAATCTAGATATGGATAAATTATTGTCTGCGATTTCTGGTGGCGCTGCACAATCTTGGCAAATGGTAAATAGGGGTAAGACTATGCACAATAGGGAGTTTGATTTTGGATTTGCGATTAAATGGATGGTCAAAGATTTAGGGTATTGCATAGAACAAGCTAAGGGAAATCAAACTAATTTGACTTTTACTCAAGAGGTTTATGATAGATATATCAATCTAATGGATAAAGGGCACACATACAGTGATACATCAGCCTTAATGGTTTTTGAAGAGTTGAATAATTGAATAAGGTGAGGCATCATTAGAATGATTCAAGCTACCATAACAGGGGATCAACAGAATGACTTTCGAAATAATGGGTTTTTGACTTTAGATAAATTTATCAATTTGGAGTTGCTTGATGAATTGAAAAAAAGAATTGATCTTCTATTTAAGGGTGAGTTTGAAACTGGAATTGAGCCAGACGAATGGAACTGGAGAAGTGATAGAGACCCTAGCGATGTTACTAGACAAATTTGTAATGCTTGGAAATCAGATAATCTTATCAAGGAAGTGGTTTGCAGTCCAGTTATCGGACAAATTGTTTCTGAATTGATGGGTTGGAGAGGTGCAAGACTCATACAAGATAATATTTTATGGAAGCCTCCTCAAGGTAAGCCTTTGGCGTATCACCAAGATGCAGCATATATAGATTGGATAGTGCCTCAGAGTATGGCTACCTGTTGGATTCCACTTGATAATATTCTTCAGGAAAATGGAGCATTAGAATTTGCAGTTGAGTCACATCTATGGGAGTTATGCCCGCCATCGGATAGCTTTCATGCTCCTGAAGATTACAAGGAAGAGCTTAATCGTTATTTAAAAAATAATAACAAGAAGCTTGAGACCTATGCAGTTGATGTTCCTGCGGGCGGAGTTTCATTTCACCATGGTATGACTTGGCATGGTTCAGGAGTGAACCTCACAAGTCAGGATCGAAGGGCGATTGTTGCGCATTGCGTTCCAAATGATGCTCAGTTTCATGATTCAAATTGTGGGGGTACTGGAAAAATTTACAGAAAATTTAAATTAAATGATAGCAATAAGCTAGATGATAGTTTTTTTCCTTTACTATGGGAAAATAATGATTAATTTATCTATTCTTTTTTAGATTAATAATTTTAACCAATGGCATAATATTGACTATGAGAAAAAAACCCACACTAACTAATATTCATACTGTCGCTCAGAGTCGTATTTTTAATCTTGAATCAATGGATGTTGAGTTTTCTAATGGAGCAACTCGAGTTTATGAAAGATTAATGTCAAGAGGTAATGGAGCTGTTTTGGTTATTCCAATGTTAGATGATGAGACAGTTTTAATGATTTATGAATTTTCTGGAGGAACTGAAAGATATGAGTTAGGTCTGACCAAAGGTAAAATTGATAAAGGAGAGACACCAGTTGAGGCTGCTGGAAGGGAGTTAAAAGAGGAAATCGGTTATGGAGCAAACAAACTGACTTTTTTAAAAACCATTACCTTAGCTCCAGGTTACCAGTCTAGTGAAACGCATATTGTTTTGGCTGAAGATCTATATGAAGAAACAGCAGAAGGTGATGAGCCAGAGCCTTTAGAGATTGTTCCAAAAAAACTCTCAGATCTAGATCAATTAACCTATAACGAAGATTTAACTGAGGCAAGAAGTATACTTGCCCTTTATATGGCAAGAGATATTATCAATAGTCGGAAAAAGTGATTGAAATACCATCGTCTTTTTGGCTTAACATTAATGAGTTAAAGTTTCCTGAATTAAATCAAGCTCTCAAAGAGCCAAATGGTTTAATTGGGATAGGTGGAGACTTGTCTTCTGATAGATTAATTCACGCCTATTCAAATGGAATTTTCCCTTGGTATGGAAAAGATGAACCAATTCTATGGTATTCACCCAACCCTAGAATGGTAATTACACCTGAGGCCTTTCATCTGTCAAAAAGCTTAAGAAAAACTATTAATTCATCGAAATATACTGTCAAAGTGAATACAGTTTTCTCAGATGTAATAATACATTGTCAAAGTGTATATAGGTCTGGACAGTCAGGAACTTGGATAAATAATGACATGATAAAAGCCTACTGCAATCTTCATGATGAGGGCTATGCTCATTCTTACGAAGTTTTCTTAGATCATAAGCTTGTTGGGGGCTTATATGGAGTGGCAATGGGAAGCGTTTTTTTTGGGGAGTCTATGTTTTCATTAGTTAGCAATGCTTCCAAAATTGCTTTTGCTTATCTACTTCAAAACAGTGACTATAAATTAATCGATTGTCAGATAGAGAATAAACATCTAGAAAGCTTGGGTGCATTTAATATGCCTAGAGATTTGTTTATGCAACAGCTTAAAGCCTTTGTGTAAAATGATACCTTTAATAAGGTGATACTATGAGAAACCAAATTAAACTTTTTTTATTAGTTTCAATAGTTGTTACGATAACAGCTTGTGGTCGTATGGGTGATCTAGTCCCAGTCAATGAGTCACAAGTTGCTTCAGTTGAAGCAACAACTAGTAGTTAAAATAAAACAATTGAGCTCATTCAATTTTCAAAATAATAGCCTTTATGCAGAGTCTTTACAAGTTTCAGACTTAATGGATTCCTATGGTTCACCACTTTATATTTACTCAAAAAGTCAAATAGAATTCAATTGGAATTTATTTAAGAAATCTTTTGAAGATCATTCTCATTTAATTTGTTATGCAGTAAAAGCGAACTCTAACATTGCAGTGCTAAATATTCTTGCTAAGCTAGGTTCTGGTTTTGACATTGTTTCATTAGGTGAGTTAGAGAGAGTGATCGCTGCTGGTGGAGATCCAAGAAAATGTGTTTTTTCAGGGGTTGCAAAAAATGAAAATTCAATTCAAAAAGCACTTGAATATGGCATTTACTGTTTTAATGTTGAATCTGAAGATGAATTAGATCGTATTGAGTCAGTTGCTTTCTCTATGAACATGACAGCACCCATATCAATTCGAGTAAACCCAAATGTAGATGCAAATACTCACCCTTACATATCTACAGGACTTACTGAAAATAAGTTTGGAGTTGGACCTGATATTGCTTTAGCAATGTATAAGAAAGCAGCAGCATCAGAAAATTTACAAGTTTGTGGTCTTGACTACCACATAGGATCTCAAATTACCGATGTGGCACCTTTCCTAGAAGCGCTTGATCGAGCATTAGAGCTTATTGAAAAGTTAAAGTCTGAAAATATTTTAATTGATCATCTGGATATTGGTGGAGGTGTTGGTGTCAGTTATGACCAAGAGCAAACCATAGATATCAAAGATTATTTAAATACTGTGACTGAGCGAGTTGATTCGATGAAGATCTTGGTTGAGCCAGGTCGTTCAATTGTTGGAGACGCTGGCATATTTGTAACAAAAGTAGAATATCTAAAACAAAATAATCTTAAGTCATTTGCAATTGTAGATGGAGCTATGAATGATTTAATAAGACCTTCTCTCTATGAGTCATATCATAAAGCTGTCTTAATTAATAATAATTCTAAAGGGATTAATGATGTGTGGGATATTGTTGGCCCAGTTTGCGAATCTACAGATTTCTTAGCTAAAAATAGAAATCTTACTTTAGAAAAAGGAGATTATATTGCAATCATGACTGCTGGTGCTTATGGTTTTGTACTTAGCTCTAACTATAACTCAAGGCCAAGAGTGCCAGAGGTGATGGTTAGTGGTAATAAACATAGCTTGATAAGAAAGAGAGAAACAATCGAATCCCTTTTTGAAAATGAGAATTTATTTGAAGATGAAACTCACTAATAATCAAAAAAAATATTTAAGATCAATGGCCCATGATTTGAAACCATTTGTGATGATTGGCCAGCATGGTTTGAGTGAGTCAGTGATAGATGAAATTGACTCTACAATGTTAAAGCATGAGTTAATCAAGATCAAGTTAAGGGTTGAAGATCGTGATGAGAAACAAAAAATCATAGAGAAAATATTAGAATTTTCTCATGCTGAAATAGTTCAAGTTATAGGCGGAGTTTTAGTGATTTATCGGCCTTTTGAGGATAACCCTGATATTATCTTGCCTAGATCTTAAGTTTTTAAGAACTTAAAAAAGTTTAATATACCTTCGTTAAAATTAAAATACATGAAGATTGCTGTCAGTGCTGCAGAAACCTCAGGTGACTTGATTGCCTCGTCATTAGTAGTTGCTTTAAAGCAAAATCAACCTAATTGTGAGATTGATGGTTTGGCTGGAGAAAAGATGTTAGAAGCTGGTTGTAATAGGCTTTGGAGTATGAGTGAAGTCAATGTAATGGGCCTTAGTGAAGTTTTAAGAAAGTTACCATCCATCTTAAAACTAAGAAAACGAATGTCAAAGCACTATCTTGAAAATAAGCCTGATATTTTTATAGGTGTTGATTCTCCAGACTTTAATTTTAAATTGGAGCGAATATTCAAAAATAAAGGTATTAAGACAATTCATTTTATTAGTCCTTCAGTTTGGGCCTGGCGATCTAAAAGAATAAAAAAAATCAAACAATCCACAGACTTAATTCTATGTTTGTTTCCTTTTGAAGTCGATTTTTACAGAGAACATAGTCAAAAAGCAGTGTTTGTTGGACACCCTTTAGCTGAAATCTTGAAGCCCCGAAAAAACTTTAAGCCAAATAAAAGGGTTCTCTTATTGCCCGGCTCAAGAGAATCTGAGATAAAGTATCTGTTGCCAGAATTATTGAAAGCAGTTGAATTAATGAAAGCAAAAGATGACAATCTCATTTTTAATATATCTCTTGCAAATGATCATCAATTAAACTGGGTTAATGAAAGAATTAAAGGACTAGATATCGCTCTAACTGTCGGAGATGCACACAAAAAAATTAGTAATTCAGATCTAGTGCTTGTTGCATCAGGAACTGCAGCTCTTGAGGTTGGATTATTAGCGGTTCCAATGGTAGTTGTCTATAAACTTTCTTTTTTGAGCTATCAGATTGCAAGCCGCTTGCTTCACACTAATGAAATATCACTTCCTAATAAAATTTTAGGCGGAAAGATTGTTCCAGAATTAATACAAGATGATGCGAATGGTCAAAATATTTCTGAACATGCAATGACATTATTAGAGTCTGATAACACTCAGCTTGTTAATGAGTTAGCAAAGATCCATAGTTTGTTAAATCAAGATTCCAGTTCACAATCTGCTAAAGCAGTTATTGATTTTATAAATGAATAGTGAAGCTTTACAAATTGTTGAATTAGCTATCTCAGAAGATGTTGGAGGAGGAGATGTAACTTCGGCTTTACTAGAAAACAAGTTGATTGATGCCGAGATAGTTTGTAGAGAAGACGCAGTTATATGCGGTATTGAATTTGTGAATCTTTGTTTTAACTCAATTGATCCCAAAACCCAAATTAATTGGAATGTCAGAGACGGTTCAATTGTTAGCTCTGGTGAAATTTTATGTCGAATTAGTGGCCATGCAAAAGCAATTGTTACTGCTGAGAGAGTCGCGTTAAATTTTTTACAAATCCTGAGTTCTACTTCTACTAAAACTGCTGAATTAGTTCAATTAATTAGTGGCACAAAAACAAAATTACTTGACACAAGAAAAACAATCCCTGGACTTAGAAAGGCTCAAAAGTATGCTGTTAAGTGCGGTGGTGGCGTTAATCATAGGATGGGCTTATATGATTGCATTATGTTAAAGGAGAACCATATTTTAGCAATTGACTCTCTTGAAGATTCAATCAAAAATGCTGTTAGAAAATTTCCTAAAACTCCTGTTATTGTTGAAGTTGAGTCCCTTGAAGAACTTCAATCTGCTCTCTCAATGAAAGATATTACTCGTATTTTATGTGATAACTTTTCAATCAAAGAGCTCATAGAGGCGGTTAAGATTTCAAGAGGTTTATATCCTATTGAGGCGTCTGGAGGAATTACTGAAGCCAACATTGTAGACTACGCCCAAACAGGCGTAGACTATATTTCGATTGGTTCTATTACTAAAGATATTAGGTCAATAGATCTTTCTTTAAGATTTTTATCCTAGGCAAGAGCTCTAAATGAAGGACTAATAATATCTTTAGTTAAATTATATTTCAATGCTTTATTGTCAAGATCAACCACTTTTCCACCAGCACCTTCAAGTATAAAGACACCTGCTGCAGTATCCCATTCAGAGCAGCGCCCAAATTTTGGGTAATAATGGTAGATTCCTTCTGCGATCAGGCAAAACTTAAGTGCACTTCCAAGTTTAAAAGTTTCAAAATTTGTTTTTAGTTTTAGATGCTCTTTAAGTCCCTTATTATTATTTGAATATCTTCCAATGACAATTTTTTCCCATCTTTTAGGTTTTGATGTAACAATTTTAAATGCTTCTCTATTTATAACTTTAATTGAAGATTCCCGAGCTAATCTATAGTAGTGCACTTTATTAAAAGGAGAATAAATTAATCCAAAAGTTGGATAGTTTTTTTTAATTAGCGCAATGCTGATACAAAAGTCTGGAGATCCGTCTATAAAGTCTCGAGTTCCATCCAAAGGATCAATTAACCAGTATTCATTCCAAGATTTTCTAACTGAAAATGGAATATGAGATGACTCTTCAGAAAGAATTGGAGTATTTGGTGTTAATTTTTTTAGAGTATTTACTAAAAACTCATGTGATGCTTTATCAGCAGCAGTTAGTGGCGTATTGTCATCTTTGATTGAGTAATCAGAAGAGTGTTTGTGAAAATTCATAATTATTTCACCAGCTTTAGTAGTAAGCTCCATGAGCTGGGAGAGTAATGAAGGGTTCATACAATTATTATAACATTGAGAATCGTATTTATTTTTTGTCAGGCTTAATCTTAAGTAAAATTTATTTTTTCTTAAATATATTATTAACTTAAATATGAAAAAACAAGTATTGGCTATGGGTGGAGGTGGTTTTACATCAAAACCTGAAAACCTAAAGTTAGATGAATATCTTTTGTCTTTATCTGGCAAAAAGAATCCTAAAGTATGTTTTATTCCAACAGCAAGTGGAGATGATGAAAGCTACAGAAGAAGATTTTATTCATCCTATAAAAAATTAAACTGTGAAACGAGTCATCTATCACTGTTTTGGCCACCTGAAGGTGATTTAAGAAAGTTTGTTCTAGACAAAGATATTTTTTATGTTGGTGGGGGTAATACTCGTAACCTTATGGTTCTCTGGAAAGAGTGGGGTCTTGATGAGTATCTTAAAGAGGCTTGGAATCAAGGTGCTATTATGGCAGGGCTCAGTGCGGGTTCAATTTGTTGGTTCGAAAAAGGATTAACTGATTCAGTTACTGGAAAGCTTCTGCCACTTGATTGTTTGGGATTTTTACCAAACAGCAATTGTCCTCATTTTGATACTGAGTCACAACGCAGACCAGAGTATCATAAGGCGATTTTAAATGGTACTATGATGGAAGGTATTGCATGCGATGATGGAGTTGCAGCTCATTTTGTTGATGGCAAACTCGAAGGTTGTGTTTCATCACTACCCAAAGCCAAGGCATATTACGTCAGTGAAAAAAATGGCTCTATCAACGAATCAATCATTGAGCCAAAGTATCTTTAAGTAACTTAATTAATAAAAAAACCTAGCTAAAGCTAGGTTTTTTAATTGGTGGGCCTACTTGGACTTGAACCAAGGACCAATCGATTATGAGTCGACTGCTCTAACCAACTGAGCTATAGGCCCTGGTAAAGAGCTACTCTAGAAAGCTTTGAAGTTTGTGAGCACGAGAAGGATGACGTAACTTACGAAGTGCCTTAGCCTCAATTTGTCGAATTCGTTCACGAGTGACATCAAACTGTCTTCCCACCTCTTCAAGTGTATGGTCAGTACTCATATCAATACCAAATCGCATCTTGAGAACTTTTGCTTCTCTTGGTGATAAATTTGCAAGTAGATCACCAGTAGTTTCTTTTAAGCTCTCTCTTGTTGTTACTTCAACTGGTGAAGACAATTTTTCGTCTTCAATGAAATCACCTATAGTAGAATCTTCATCATCTCCTACAGGATTCTCCATTGAAAGTGGCTCTTTGGCAATCTTAAGGATTTTATTGATTTTATATTCTGGCAGTTCCATTTCCACAGACAGCTCTTCAGGTGTTGCCTCTCTTCCAAATCTCTGTAAAAGTTGACGCCTAACTCTATTAAGTTTATTGATTGTTTCAATCATGTGAACAGGTATTCTGATAGTGCGTGCTTGATCTGCAATTGATCTTGTAATAGCCTGACGAATCCACCAGGTTGCATAAGTTGAAAACTTATACCCACGACGATACTCAAATTTATCCACTGCTTTCATGAGTCCAACGTTACCCTCTTGGATAAGGTCTAAGAATTGTAATCCACGATTTGCATATTTTTTTGCAATAGAAATTACAAGTCTCAGATTAGCTTCAATCATTTGACTCTTAGCATTTTTAGCTTTTCTGTCACCTTGCCTAAGTTTTTTATTGATTTCCTTAAGCTCTCCAACTGTAATTTGCATCGCCTCTTGGTTTTCTAAGAGACTTTTCTGAGAATAGTAGATTTCATCTTTGCAACTCTCTAGAGACTTCAGGGTTGTCTTATCAATCTCTTTGCTTTTGAGCCAATCAAAGTTAGTTTCATTACCAGTGAATAGTTTATAAAAAAGTTCTGATGCCATTCCAGCATCAACACAAGCATTACGAATTAGATTTTCTTCTTTTTTGACAAGAGTAACTCTAGTAGAAACAACATCCATCATTGTGCTAACAAGCTTTGGGGCAAGCCTGAGTTCTGAGATACAGCTTGAGAATTTTTGTCTTGCTTTTACTGTTTTTGCGTCTAGATAGCCATTCTTTTTGCAAGAATTGACATAACTTTTGTAGGATTTTTGAATTTTGTCAAAGCGCTCATATACCTCACCTTCGTCTGGACCAGTATACTCCAATTCATCAAATTCATCTTCATCCTCTAACTCTTCTTCGTCTTCGCCTAGCTCCATTGCCTCTAATTTTGCGTGTTTTTCATCTAAGAGAGCTTGTTTCTCAATAATAAGAGCTTGTTTTTCTTCAAATTCTTCAGCATCACCTTGGTAGCCGATAACGACATCAGTCATTTTACATTTACCTTCCTCAAGCCTAGTATAGGCCTTAAAAAAGTGGTCTGCAATCTCTGGATAGAGAGAAATAGCCTGCATTATTTGGTAGACGCCCGCTTCAATTTCCTTAGCGATTCTAACTTCATCACTTTGCTCTAGGAGTTCAACAACTCCCATTTCACGCATGTACATTCTTACAGGATCAGTTGTTCTTCCAAATTCTGAGTCAAGTGCTGCAAGGGCTGCAACAGCAACCTCCGCTGAATTCGCCTCAGCTTTACCACCTTGATGCATAACCAAAGTATCTGCATCAGGTGCTTCATCAGCAACAACGATATCTAATTCTTCTAAGATAGTAACAATAGGTTCTACCTGTTCAGGCGTCAATAAGTCTTCAGGCAAAAGGTCGTTAATTTCTGAATAGGTTAGGTAGCCTTGTTCCTTTCCAATGACAATAAGACTGTTAAGGGCGATTTTATGAGCTTCAGTAGTTGTCTTCATAGTTTTGTTTTTTAAAAACAGAGGTCGAATTATACCTAATTCGTAAAATATTTTTTAGTCAATAATTGACCGCTGCAATAGCTTTGATTTAGTTAGATTCAGCAAAAATTTTGCTTATGGATTGCTCATCACTGATTCGACGAATCACATCAGCAAGTGTTTTGGCAATGGATAGTTGTCTAATTTTATCGCATTTATTTGCATTTCCATTCAAAGGAATAGTGTTTGTGAGGACTAACTCATCCAGTTTTGAATTAGAAATATTATCTATAGCGCCTCCAGAAAGTACTGCATGAGTAGCATATGCAACTACTTTTTTAGCACCCTTTTCTTTTAAAATCTGAGCGGCTTGACAAAGTGTTCCAGCAGTATCAACCATATCATCAATCATAATGCATGTTCTTCCAGATACATCACCAATCACATTCATAACCTTAACTAGATTAGGCTCTGGACGCCTTTTATCTATGATTGCAAGATCAGCGTCATTGATTCTTTTTGCTGCAGCTCGAGCTCTTGCAACGCCTCCAACATCTGG
>ERZ802830.297-NODE-297-length-49316-cov-11.663_pt1 | contig 49316 bp, 33 predicted proteins | sample MGYA00345654_ERZ802830 | MGnify/ENA primary metagenome ERZ802830 (study PRJEB30503, sample SAMEA104212375) | marine metagenome | biome: Westerlies Biome; feature: [SRF] surface water layer (ENVO:00010504) within the epipelagic zone...; material: water...
TCTATAACCAAAATGCTTGTGGTCCATTTGATAATGGTGGCGTGCATATCGGTAGTGGAGTCTTGAATCATTCATTTGCCATTTTGGTCGATGGTAAAACCTATAATGGTCAAACGATCACACCGATTGGGCTGACAAAAGCAACAGCGGTTTACTTCCGTGCTCTGAGCGTCTACATGACTCAGGCCACAGATTTCCCTCAGGCTGAAACCCATATCAATCAAGCAGCGACAGACTTGCTCAACTCCAGTCCTATCGACCCTCGGACAGGTGTTTCCGGGTCAGTCTTTACACAGGCAGATGCTGATCAAGTTGCTGCAGTGATGACCGCTGTGGGAATGTCAGAATTGGTGTGCGGTCAGGTGCCTCCTGGACCTCCACCTGCGAATGATGATTGTTCGGGAGCGACTCCTGTTTTCATTGGTCTGAATGCCATATCGAGTGGAAATGCGACCACGGGAGGCCCTGGCCCTGATGACTCTGCTTGTCCGGGGACCGCTATCGGTGCCTGCGGAAATGACATTTGGTACTCATACTCTGCTCCCGAAGCGGGAACCTTGTCCGTGAGTACTTGTGGTATCGCGAGTTGGGATACTGACCTTCAGGTGTTCACCGGAACATGTGGATCACTCAGCCTGCTCGCTTGTAACGGGGACACAGGGGGTTGTTCGACGTTCACATCCCGTATTGAGAATATTCCTGTCACTGGCGGAACCACATACCTGATTCGAGTCTCTTCATGGAGTGACGGAGTCACCGGTTCTGGTGATATGGAAGTCTTGTTTGTTCCTACCGGTGGTGGCGGCGTAGAAAATTGCACCAATGGTGTGGACGACGATGGCGACGGATTTGCGGACTGCGAAGATACAGATTGCAGCAGCAGTCCCGCATGTGTGCCACCCGCAACCGGAGATGAATGTGTCTCCGCTGAAGTGGCCGTCTTGGGAACCAACCCCTTTGATAGCACAGCTGCGACCACTGGAACCGATCCTATTCCGGACGCCGCAACCTGTGGTCAAGGACTCGGAGATATGCTGGGTGATATCTGGTACTCCTATGTTCCTGATCAATCGGGTTCCTTGTTTGTCTCCACCTGTTCAGCTGGAAGTTTTGATACGGATCTGGTGGCCTATACCGGCTCCTGTGGCTCTTTGATTACTTTGGGCTGTAATGGAGATGTGACTCAAAACACTTCTCCGACTTGCCAGCAGTATTGGTCAGAGTTGACTTTGGATGTGATCGCTGGCGAAACATACTGGTTCCGTATCGGTGCATGGGGAACGCCTCATCCCGGAAATGGATTGCCAGGGCCGGGCGCACTGATCCTTGATTTGTCAAACAGCGGACCTGTGGAGAATTGCAGCAATGGTGTCGATGACGATGGGGACGGCCTTGCTGATTGCGAGGATCTCGATTGTTCTAACGATCCCGCATGTGTCCCCGCTATTCCGGGTGACGAATGTTCTACTGCTCAAGTCGCTATTCTGGGGTCGAATGCAGTGGATAACACAGCCGCAACCACCGGAGCGGACGCGATCGATGACTCGACCTGTGGAGGAACTTTCCTCGGTGAGTTTATCAACGATGTTTGGTTCGAATTCACGGTGCCTTCTACCGGAGAGTACGTCATCTCAACGTGTGATACGGTCACCTTTGATTCCGATATCTTGGTTTATTCTGGAACTTGTGGAGCGCTCACTGCCATCGCCTGTAACGGTGATGGTACAGGATGCGGTGGCTTGACCAGTTCCGTGACCACCAATCTCAGTGCTGGATCCACAGTATTGATCCGATTAGGCGGGTGGAATAATACGGCGATTGGAACCGGTACTCTCGAAATCAGTACCCAGGCTCCTCCGCCTCCTCCTGAGAACTGTAACAACGGAACAGACGATGATCTGGATGGACTGACCGATTGCGAAGATCCCGATTGTATTTCTGATCCGGATTGTATCTGTGTATCGGCGAATGCTTTTTCATGCAGTCAGGTTAGTGGGAACTCAATTCTTCTCTCATGGAACAATGGAGAAGACTACGACTCTATTGGAGTGCTTCGGGATGGCGGACTTGTAGATACCCTGCCGGGAACAGCTACGAGTTACACGGATTCCACCGCTCAAGTCGGCAGTCGTGTTTACACCCTTCAGCCATTTTGTGCAGGATCCCAAGCGGCACCCACGAGTACTTGCAATATTGACGTGGTTCAGCAGATTGGGTTCATGTTCACAGCCGGGAATGTCAACGGTTCCTACAGTGCCGGTGGAGCAAGCTTTGAAAGTGTTGTCTCTCTCCAGGAGGAAGTGAACAATCCGGGATTCCCGACAGACACAGCAGGGTTCTCCTTCGGAATATCTCATGATGGGGCATTGTTTGAAGCAGTTTCTGCACAGACTCTCGGAGATCTTGCTGCCATGGATGGTGGAGCGGGTCCTGCTTTCTTTGATACCAGCATCTACTCCGATGGACTCACGATCGGATCTGTGTACGACTTCACTCTCGTCGAAACATTGCAAATGGTGTCGGATACAGAAATCATTTCCGTGAGTTACGCCTCACTTCCAGGATCACTGGCGAGTGCAACGGGTACAGTTTCATCTACGCTGAGCTTTTCTGAATCTTTGGGCTCTCCTCCAGTAGAGTTGATTGTGTCGACCTCATCAGGTGCGGCTGTTGTTGCCGGTGGAAACTCAGGAACCATCAGTCTTGATCCTTCAGGCTTTATCATGACGGCTGCTGATCAGATAGTGGATTACCCAGAAGCGACGGGAAGCAGCTCCTTTGAAGTTTCCGTTTCGGTTGAGGAAGATCCAGGGAATCTGGGTTATCCCAATGAGACTCAAGCGTTTTCATTAGGTATTGTCCATGATCCTGCAATCTTGTCCGCCACAGGTGCGATCGCCGCTCCGGTACTGACGGCCTTGAACGGAAACACGGGACCTGACTTCTTTGATGTGAATAGTTTTGCAGATGGCCTCACAGTGGGCTGTGTTTATACATTCGTGGGTGCGGACGTGATTTCGTTTGCTACTGCAACAGACGTCTTGTCTGTCGAATACGATACAGTTCCTGCCGGTTTAGCAGGCAACACCGCGCCTCTGAGTACTCAGGTCGAATTCTCCGATACTCTTGGTGTTCCACCTGTTGAACTCGTTGTAGTTGTGAGTTCACAGTCTGCTGGTGTATCAGGAGTGAATGGAACCATCACATTGAATCCGACTGTAGGTGGGTTTGTTCGTGCGGACATCAATGACGATGCTTTGATAAACTTGGCAGACGCCGTCTCGCTACTCAACGCACTTTTCTTAGGTGGGATCGTGTCCTGTGATGACGCAACCGATACCAATGACGATGAGCAGAGTAACATTGCGGATGCCGTTTACTTGTTGAGTTATCTGTTCACCAATGGACCCGATATCCCAGCTCCTTCCAATGGAGTCTGTGGTTCTGATCCCAGTGGTACTAATCTGGATTGTGCAGAGTACAACTCTTGCCCCTAATAGTTCGCATTTGGTGAATAAAGGGAGTGGCGCGTTGGCGTCACTCCCTTTTTTTTTGAAACAGTGAGTCAGCAATAGCTGGAAGTCTAGATCTCTTCGTAACTATCTACAGTGATATCTGCTTTTACATCTCCAGTGTGTTTAGTGCTGAGGGGCTCAAAAAGTAGAAGGTGTGTTTCTTCGTGTGCCACAGGTTTGTGTTCTACTCCTTTTGGCACGGTATAAAACTCGCCTGGATTCACGACGACTGAGCCATCGCGGAATTCAAGTGTGAGCTGGCCCTTCATCACCATGAAGAGCTCATCTTCATCGTCGTGTTTGTGAAATACGAATTCTCCCTGAATCTTTGCGAGAATGATTTGTTGACCGTTTAGGACGCCAATTCTTTTTGGGGACCATTGGTCTGTGAAGAGGTCAAATTTTTCTTGGATATTAACCACACTCATCGTGGGATCCGCCTTTCTCAGCCTAATGAAATACCGAAGTCGAATTCAGCGTAATGAAGCATGATTTTGTTTTACTTCATTGAGACGGCTTTTAAAGGGTTCAGTTTGCGTTGGCTACCCCTTATCTTCCGGGGGTGTCATGGGGGAAATCTCGATCATTGGATTGAATACACCGCAAAGCCCCTAGTGACGTGTCACCGACTTCGCATAGCGAGATTGTTTTTTGGATTCAACGACGACGTGTTAAGAGTGGTATCGCAGGGATATTGTCGTTCTATTGATAAAGGAGCAGGGGAAATGGGCTCAGATCTGATACGAGGCCTTGGAGGGTTGCCAGTTCTTGTGCTGGTATGCGTCATGCTTTTTCTAGGGAAGACAGAGAGTCAACCTGCAAGAGATACCTCGCCAGAAATATCGCCAGCGGAATCTGGTGAGGTAAAGAAAAAGGCTATCTTCCAAGATGGGCAGGCACAGATTGTAGATGCTTTTTCGTCTCCCCGTAGTTGGATTCAACATGATCTGTGGGTTGAGACGTCTTTTGATTCGGATGGTGATGGAAAACTAGATCGAATGCATGTGGATGTGACTCGCCAAGAACAGACTGAATCTGAAGGTCTTCGGGTTCCAGTAATTTATGAGTCGAGCCCATACTTTTCAGGTACGGGATCTTCGCTTAAGAAATATTCATGGAATCCCAGTCATGAAGTTGGGACTGTGCCACCAAAGCATGAAACTCCTCCTCCGATTCGTCAACAAAGTAAGCGTCCAGTGATGTCGCGGAGATTGATTCGAACTTGGGTGCCACGGGGATTTGCAGTGGTTCACTCCGCATCGCCGGGTACTGGATTGTCTCAGGGTTGTCCTACAGTAGGCGGTAAGAACGAGTCTTTAGCTCCAAAAGCAGTGATTGATTGGCTGAATGGTCGTGCGAGAGGTTTCTTGACTCCCGATGGAGACGATCAAGTTTTTGCAGATTGGTGTAATGGGAAAGTGGGAATGACAGGAACTTCTTACGATGGAACGATTCCATTAGCCGCAGCTACGACAGGTGTAGAAGGGTTGGAAGTTATTATTCCGATCGCACCGAACACTTCCTACTATCACTACTACCGATCACACGGATTGGTGAGGCATCCGGGTGGGTACATAGGTGAGGATATCGACGTTCTCTACGATTGGATTAATAGTGGTGATCCTGATAATCGAGAATACTGCGACTGTAATATTAGAGATGAAGAAATGTTACAGGGGTTTGATCGTGTGACAGGGGATTATAACGACTTCTGGGCAGGACGGGATTACTTGAACCAACTGGGGCCAATGAAGGCCGCCATGTTGATGGCTCACGGTTTTAATGACTGGAACGTGATGCCTGAACACAGTTGGAGAATTTATGATGCGATCAGGGCAAAAGGAAATCATACCGAGATCTTTTATCATCAGAACGGGCATGGGGGCCCTCCGCCATTTGAAATGATGAATCGTTGGTTTTCACATTATCTGTATGGGGTCGAGAATGGTGTGGGTGAGGGGCCCAAAGCGTGGATCGTTCGAGAGGGCGATGATCGTAGAAAACCAACGGCATACCCCGACTTCCCCAATCCGGAATCGAGGACGGTCGTGCTTCATCCCCGGCCTGAGCAGGATGGCGTAGGGGCTCTAGTCTTGTCGCATCGTGGAGAACAGGGCATTCGATCCTTGGTCGATGATGTGAAGTTCACAGGCAAAGAACTGGCAACGAATGATGATTCGCCAAACCGATTACTGTTTACGACGCCTATTTTAGAAAAGCCTATGCATATCTCGGGGATTCCTCGAGTACAAATTAGAGTCGCAAGTAGTCGGCCTGCCGCAAACTTGTCGGTTTGGTTGGTTTCTTTGCCCTGGGCGAAATCTGCCAGAAAGATGACGGAAAACATCATTACGAGGGGTTGGGCGGACCCTCAAAATCATTCCTCATTAACGGAGAGCGAACCTTTGGTTGAAGATCAGTTTTATGAACTGAATTTTGATCTGCAGCCCGATGATCAAATTATTCCAGCAGGACAACAGTTGGGTTTGATGATTTTTTCCAGTGACCGGGAGTTCACGCTTTGGCCTGAAGAAGGAACCGTGTTGAGCATTGATTTGGATCGAACTTCGTTGGTATTGCCGGTTGTCGGAGGAGAAGTCTACTTTGGACCTGGCAGTGAATGAGTTGCATCTCGCTCAACGTTTGGCCGCAGTATCGTCGGTCTCACCTGTGTCGATTCCGTGCATAGTACCTTCGTAATGATGGATAAGGGGAGACGATGAAAGTCGCAGTCTATTGCTCTGCCAGTGAGATGATTCGTCCTGAATATTTCCAGGACGCAGAAGATTTAGGTACTCGCCTTGCTGTGGGTGGTCATGAACTGGTATATGGCGGAGGTAATATCGGTTCTATGGGGAAGCTTGCAAGTGCAGCGCATCGATCCGGAGTAAAGATCACTTCAGTCATTCCGAAGTTTTTTCACGATCAGGAACTCACATTTTTGGAGTCAGACGAGATTATATTGACTGAAGATATGCAGCAACGAAGGAAATTAATGTGGGAGAAGAGTGACTGCGCAGTCGCTCTTCCAGGTGGCTTTGGAACTTTGGAAGAAGTGATCGAGTTTTTGGTTTTGAACCAACTATCACTGATTGAAAAACCATTAGTCCTCGCGAATATCGAAGGATATTGGGATCCCTTGCTGAAGATGTTTGATCATATGATGTCGGAAAAAATGTTATCTGAAGGGCATCGTGATTTGGTCCTCACGGCTGATTCAGCTGTGAAGGGGCTTGAGTTGCTGAAACGGAAAACTGATTCAATGGGGGAGCGACCATGACGGATTCCTTTGAAGAAGTCGATTTCAGAAATGAAACGATAAAACGTCTATCCGCTTCTTTAGGTGCGATCTTATCTCTGAGTGAAGAGGTGCCTGAGGGGCAGTCTTCTTGGAGTCCCTCTGAGTCGAGTTGGTCATTGCGGGAAATCGTGGGACACCTCATCGACGCAGATCGAGAAATATTTCGGATTAGATTAGATCTGTTACTTCGTGATCCTGCTGAAGAGTGGCCTTCGATGGACCCTGAGAAATGGGTTGGGGAGCGAAAGTATTCCGAGAGAACTCTCGGAGAACTGCTCAGGATCTTTCAGGATGAGAGACAGAGATCGCTGGCTTGGTTGGTTTCAATCGAGGACCCCGATTGGCATCAAGGAAAAGATATCTCCGGCGATCCCATTCGGGCTGGAGATCTACTGTTGGCATGGTGTTCTCATGACCTTGCTCATGTCGAACAGATTTGTCGGTGGAGGACGCAGTCTGCTCTGGAAAACAGGGCGCCTTTTGATGATGACTTCGCATATTAAGTGATTCTGTACTTCACCTATGATGCGTTGAAGAAAAATTAATTTCTTCTATTCGGGGGTGGGATCTGTGGATCGGTATTAGGGATCTCGGATTCCCAACTTTTCGAGAGTCTTTTTCCTCGGGATACGTGCTGCCTCGATGATTTTTCTGACGCTCGCTTCGTTTTTGATACTTCGGCGAGAGCACTGAGAATCGCTTCCTCCTTTGCATTAGGAGAGAGCGTTTTTAACCAATTCAGCTTCAAACCAAATTCGTCGGGGTTTCCAATGAAAATACCGGGCTTGGGATTTTCCATTCCCGCTCCAGGGAACTCATTTTCATCGCTCGTAATTTCCCAAGCGAACTGTCCAATATGTTGATCTCCCCAAGCAATCTTCGAGAGTATTTCTATCGTTGCTTTAGGAAGTTGATGAGCAATTACCAAGAGTTGCCTATCACAGGAGGCGATATTAATAGCACGCCTCAGGTCTTTGTTGATGGGCAGATTAGGACGCCCTGTCGATTTTTCTTTCCCAGGATACTTTTCGGAGACCTCGAACATCTCGAGCGCGAGAACTGTAGATTCCCAACCTTTAGAACCACCGAAAACCATTCGGGGAGATCTTCCCGATGGACTCAATTTTGTTTTTCCGTCCGGAGCTATAAGCACGAAGACAGTATTTTCTAACTGGCCGGATCGTCCACGAAAGACGCTTTGAAGAAATTTCCCCTCTTTTGCGTCTTCGTAAGTAGCAAGCCTTGCACATACAAAATTGCGTGACAATTTTACGACTTCAATATCGGACCAGAGACTCTGATCCATTTCTTGTTTTCCTGGTCACCAAATTCCGGGGACTCCTTGGCACTGGGGGGCAGCAGAGAGGAGAAGTATGGGTTTTCCGGTGCGCTCCGCTTCAGACTTGGCCGCTTCCCAAGTGCCATACCAGGCGATTCCATTGGGGAATTGATTTGAAGTCACTTTACTGTCGTCTGAAGTCACTTTGCTGTCGTCTGAGGTCTGAAGCAGTTTGGCGTCGAAAGCAGAGGTCCCTAGGGAAGAAGAGGTCCCTAGGAATAGGAGCAGTACGAGTAGGCATGGTATGTTCATCGAGTCGACTCCTTATGTACTTGATGAGGTCTCGGGCTTTAATATAACCCCTGAATACAAGTTCGGTTTGTCTCTTATTGGGAAGGAATCTCTTCATGTCTGTCATTTCGACATTCTGGCGTCTCGTCCTTATTCTTTCATGCTTGTTGAGTGGCGTGAGCGAGGCTCGGAGTATGAACGAATTGTTTTGGAGTGACTTGGAGACTCCTGTTGTCCAATGGCAGTTTCGTCCTGCTTTCATGATAGGGGACCATACTCTTCGTTCAGTAGGAGGAGAGTTGGAAGGATCAGTGAGTGGAGATCTCCGGATTGTGAAATCTGAATCGGGATCTGTGCTGTTGTCTGAGGGCGGAAGTGGAATGATTTTGTTGGGAAATGAAAAACAAAATCTTCAGTCAGTCTTACCTCAGGAAAGTATGTCCGTTGCAGGCTGGGTTTCTCATCAAGAAATTCAGGAATGGGGCGGGGTATTTGGTTTTCTTCAGGATAACGCGAGTGTCGAAAAAGGATGGCTCCTCGGATCCAGAGAGGGGAGAGCATGTTTCGCATTATCCACTCATGGTGCAGACGATGGCGATGGAGTTCTCACTTATCTCTCTGCAGCTGAAAAACTACCTCTTGGAAAGTGGGTACATCTTGCGGCGACCTATGATGGTCAAAAGATGTCCCTTTTCGTGAATGGTCGCTCGGTTGCAAAGTCTACAGAGCAGAGTGGTCCTGTGAATTATTCTGAGAAAGCTCCTTTTGTATTAGGTGCATATAGAGATTCGAATGAGTTCTATCCACACGTCGGCGCTATGCAAGATTTTGGACTTTGGCATACAGCCCTCACTCCAGAACAGGTTAAGGAACTCTACGATAGACGGCCTGAGAGCACCCGAAGTACTCCTCCAGTTCCGCCCCTGAAGTTTTCAGTGTTTCCTTATCTGCAGTGGGCGACGAAAAATAGTATTACAGTGTCAGCTGAAGCTTCTCGGCCTGTTGACGTCGTCGTTGAATTTGGACTTGATTCGAAACTCGGGAAAAAAATTGAAAGTAAAGAAGTTGGGAAGCTGCACCATATTGAGATCAAGGGTCTCAAAGAAGGTACCCCATACTTTTATAAGGTGACGGCAAGAGGTGGTGAAGGTGAAGCAGGAAACCTATTGGAAACAGGTATTCTCACATTCCAAACTCAGGCTTCAAAAGATACAGCCTTCGGATTTCTCGTTGTGGGGGATACGCAGAATAATCCTAAAGTGACTCGTGCTGTATCTGATTTGGCATGGGGGCATCGACCTAACTTTTTGATGCATTGTGGAGATTTGGTGGGAACGGGGTCTAACAAACGTGAATGGGTTCACGAGTTCTTCGCCGAAGCTTCTGGAATACTTTCGCGAATGGCCATCTTTCCAACGCTCGGTAATCACGAGCAGAATGCCCAACTCTACTATGACTATTTCACTTTGCCGGCTCCTGAGTTTTACTATGGTTACATGTGGGGGAATGTTGAGTTTTTTGTTCTGGATACGAATAAGAAGATTGATTCAAACTCAGAACAGGTGAAGTGGCTCGAGAAGAAATTACGAAACAGTAAGGCTCGCTGGAAGGTGGTGTATCACCATCATCCGGCATGGACCTCTGACGAGAATGATTATGGCGATACCTGGAAGGGGAGCTCGAATCAGGGAGTTCTATCAGTTCAGGAGCATCTCGTCCCCCTCTATGAAAAGTACGACGTGGATGTCGTGTTCAATGGCCATATTCATGTGTATGAGAGAACGTGGCCGATTCGAGACCGTAAGACAGTTGGCCCAGGCGAAGGGGTTGTTTACATTACTACCGGTGGAGGGGGCGGTCACCTCGAGGGCTTTGCACCCAACAGAACATGGTTTAGTTGTAATAAGAGAGTTGGGCACCACTTCTTGATGGTCAATGTCAATGGAGATCAAATGGAGATCTCAGCGTACGATATCGAGGGTCGCCTTTTTGATCGCCTGATGCTTGGCAAAACTGAAAAGTCTCAATGATTTCACTCATCCCGTTGCGCGAAAATTCCGATGTAGATTTAAATGAACTGGGAGATCAAATGAGGGATCTGCTGGGGGAGGACACTATTGTCCGCCTAGCAGATGAAGGTGGGACGGTCATCGCAGAAGTTGCGGGAGTTTCCATCAAGGCTTCATTAAGGAATCATCCGATTCCGGTTGAGATCCTTCAGGAACCGCTGAAAGCCGCTTGGTACTGGAGTGATGCAGAGTCTGAAATCAATAAACATTCTTCCTACTTTATTGTGGTGATCTCTGATCCACGAATTCCAGAGCCTCCAAAAATGGAGCCTGCTGAGGTGGTAGAAGAAACTCCGAATATTGAAGGCGAGGGTGTTCTTGAGATTTTCCCGGAGACTCCAGATGCACCGCCACTCGATGATTCGGTGATTCGATATTCGGTTCAGGGTGCATTGTTGTTGACTAGGATCTCACTTCTATTGGGGAACAATTACGGTGCTCTCGGAATCTATTGGGATGGTTCTACCGCTCTTCATTCGTGGAAAGCTTTTGAAGAATCTTGTGCTTCGATGACGCCTGTGAATCTTCCCTTGAGAATTTGGATCGACTTTAGGCTTTGGGAATCTAAGGACGGAACCCGGGGATTAGTCACTCACGGTATGACGGAGATGGGCCAACGAGAGTTGGAAATCATTGGTTCCAGTAGCAGTGCTCAGCAGATCAGGGCATGGAGTTATACCGTGGCTCACTATTGCCTTGAAAAAGGAAAGGTTCTTGAGCATGGACAAGCAGTGGGAATCTCACCCAAGGAGTGGATTCGAACTTGGATAGTGAAGAGTCGACTCGACCCAGGGACCTGGGCGACCTGGCTGGATCTTGAGGCTGAAGAGTGAATCACCCCAAAAAAGTGATGGCACTGACGACCAGTCGTGCTGATTGGGGACATCTTTCCTCTCCTCTTCAATTTCTGCGAGATGATCCTGCCTTCGATCTTTCACTCGTTGTCATGGGGGCGCATCTTTCACCAGAATTTGGATTCACGGTGGATGAGATTTTGGCCGACGGATTTGAAGTTTCTCATAAAATCGAGTGTCTTCTCAGTAGTGATACGGCTCAGGGAATGTCGAAAACAATCGGCTTGGCAACGCTGTCGCTCTCTGACCTTCTGCAGGATCATCCGCCTGATATTCTTTTACTGATAGCAGACAGATATGAAATGTTGGCTCCTGCGTCGGTAGCTTTGGCACATGGAATTCCCATGGCTCATATCGAGGGTGGGGAAGTATCAGAGGGAGCCATCGATCATGCGGTTCGGCAAGCATTGACGGCGATGTCTCATGTTCATTTCGTCCCTACAGAAACTGCCAAAAAGAGATTACTGTTGGCAGGCGAAGAGCCTTGGAGAGTCCACCGAGTGGGTGCTCCGAGTATTGACCATCTCACTAGAGGGCAACTTCCTGACGCTGAAGAACTCAGAACTATGCTGGAGTTAGATTCTCGTCGTCCTCCAGTTGTCGTGGCATGGCATCCCACAACATTGGATGCGGATGTCCGTATCGAAACTGATCCTTTTTTCGAGGCCCTAGAGAATGTGACAGAGCCGATTGTATTCTGTTTTCCGAATGCGGATGCCGGTAGTCGCGATATTCGAGAGCGTGCTTCGAGGTATTGTGAAAAAAGAGCCGATGCTCAAATTCGAGTCAATCTTCCCCACACGATGTACTGGGGGCTTCTTCTCGAAGCGAAGGCGATCGTCGGGAATTCCTCAAGTGGCATTATGGAAGCTCCTGCTATTCCTCTGCCCTGCTTAAATGTAGGGCGTCGTCAGCAGGGAAGAGAGCGAAGTCGCTGTATCATCGATGTTTCCGCTGAGAAAACAGAGATCCTCGAAGGATTTGGGAAAGTTTGTGATCCTCACTTCAGAGAGAAGTTACAGGGAATGACTCATGCTTATGGAGATGGGCATGCAGGAAAAAGAATAGCAAAAATATTAAGAGATTTACCGGGGAAGGAGGAATTGATTCTGAAGAAGGCATTGCCTGCAGATTCAATCCCGGAACTACCCGTGTGGCCGAACCAGTAGCCTATACCACGAAGACATCAGCGGGCTTGATCGGATCGTTTTACCGTCCAGGGTTTGATGACAATCCACATGTCCTGAGCTTCTTTCATTCGAAGTCGTTGCCCCACAACCAAAGCGAGAAAAATTCCTGTAACGATAGAGAATCCCAGTATGGAAAGGTCTCTCCCTAGGAATTGCGGTAAGTACTCATCGAGGTAACGGATGGAATGAAAAGCGGTCTGATGGACCAAAATACCTAAAATCAGAAGTTTTAATCCGGCAACTATTCGAGGTCGGGGTAAATCTAGATTTTTGTGCAGGACCCACTTTAGGAAAATCCAACTGAGTACTGTTGAAGCCACATAGGCGAGGGCGATCGTTCTTGTATTCATGGGGAGAACCTGACCAAAGAGTAACCCCACCTGCAGACCTAGGCCGATCAGTGAAATCAACATGACCTTTTTTCTCAGCCCGATGGCTATGGCAGTTCTTTGAAGGCCAATATTCATGCAACCAAAGGGCACAGCGAAGCAATACCACCAAAGAATGTCTGCAGTTTTGAGGCCGTCTTCGAGGCTGAATTCACCGCGAACAAATAGTGTGTCGATGATGGAGGTGGATGTGGCGAGAAGTCCGGCCCCTGCAAGGAAACCCAGAAAAGCAGCGAGACGTTGATTCCTTGTCAGCATCTGGGCAAGACGTTGATGCTCGCCACGACTGGCTAGATCTGCTGATTCGTCTCCAGCAACGATGCCTAGGCTGACACCGACGAGTGCAACGGGGAAGAAATGGAATCGGAAAGCGGTTTCGAGCCATGTAATGCTTCCTGTCGGCAGTTCGGATGCCAAGTGGAATGCGAGTAGAGAGTATGCTTGGAGCAGGATTTGACTCGCGAGCAGAGTGCCGAAATCGAGAAGAAAACGACGTTGCCCCGGAACCTTCCAGTGGAAGGTGGGCCATGGAAATCGGGTTACCTTTAAGAGATGAATGATAAGCCATACCAAGCCGACCCCAGACCCCGCTAGGAATGCCACAGTCCACCCCTGAGCGCGTTCGGACTCAGATACTTGTGAAGCTACGAGAAGCAGTCCAGCGCAGATCAGGGCGGCATTTTGGAGGGCTTGAGGGAAGAGAGCAGAAGCGTCTTTCCTGTGGCAATGAAGAATCCCTTTGAGAACGGCCATCAAGGGAACGAGGGCTAGATAGGGCAAAAGCCTTCTGAAATTCTCTACGGCTTCTTCGTGCAGTTCCAGTCCCGGGAAAATCAAGGTCATCACTGCTTCGGCATTCCATGCGAGGAGAGTGAGGGTGACACCGAGTAAAAGGAGCAAGCTACTGAGTGCTGCCCGTGAAAACAATAATGCCGCTTCCGGGTTTTGAGATTGTTGCTGTTCTCTGTAAGCGGGAGAAAAGGAAGCGGACAGGGTTCCCTCTGAAATCATGTCTCTGAGCATGACGGGGATTCTCAAAGCCGCTCTCAGCGCTTCCGCAGTGGCTGTTGAACCCAGCATTGCGGTGAGTGTCATATCTCGAAACAGTCCCAAGAGTCTTGATAGGAGTAGTACTTTTCCGATGGGACCCGCACGTCGAACCTCATCGGCGGCACCTTGGGGTGGCTCATTCGATATATGGGGTTCCGGCTTCATCGATCCTCCACTTGCGTGACATGGAAATCGCATGATAACGAAAAAAAACGTTGAGGGGTGGAGTTCCTCTATTCACAGAGCGAGGGGAGAGTCTTGGTCTTGATAAGGCGGCTCTGGAATAGGTTGAGCGAGTGAGAAGTCAATATCGGTGTGTCTGGAAGAAGTACATGTCGCTACGAAAAAAAAGAGACCGGAGAGATTTCTCTCCGGTCTCTTTTCAATAAGTCAGCGATCGAGCTCAGGGGCAGCTGTTGTACTCCGCGCATTCGATGCTGTCTGAGGTGGGGTCTTCTCCACAATCGCCAAACGGATCAGGAAGTGGTCCTGCTCCACTGAACAGGCTTCCTAGGGCAGCGATGGCATCTGCAATGTTGATACTGCCGTCGTCGTTCGCATCGCAAGCGTCAGTGCAGGTGCCTTCTGGGCCACCAGAGAACAGATTCCCGAGAAGGAAGATGGCATCCGCAATGTTGAATCCACCATCAGAGTTGCAGTCACCTCTCTGAAATCCAGTTCCAGGTGTGACGACACTATCTCCAAGGAAGTTATGGTAAGCGGAAACGACGCTATCGAGGTCTCCACCGTATCCCCCCAACTCGAATGAGGAGCAGATCACTCTGCCACCGGTTCCCGGAATGTAAGCGGTCGTGACTCCAAAAGTGACACCGATAGCATCGTCGAATCTCCATGCCAAACCTGCGGTTCCTCCTGCGAGTTCTGCTGTGGCTGGAATGAGGATGTTCGTGAAGTCATTGGGGTTTCCGGTCGTGGACTGATTATCTTGCGAGTAAGGCACGTTCTGGTTTGCAGACATATCCAGTCCGACACCACTATCTGCACCATCCAAGCCGACGAGTGAATCGTTGTCGTCTTGCTCGTAAGGTTCTGCAACGCCATCTCGGTCATCGAATGTCGAAATCGGGTGGTTGAAGCTCCAATGATCAGAACTCTCGAAGTAGATCGCAGCTCCTGCTTCTGCAAGCGATGCCAATAGATTCGCTTCATCGCTATTGAGACGGAAGTTCGTGGGGAAAGTTCCACAAAGAACCCATACCTGAGAAATCTGAGCAGGATCGAGGCATGCAAATTCGTCAATCTGTTTCCTGATCAACTTCGAATTGATGCCAGAGGCGATCAGGCTTTGTTGAATAGCAGCACCTGAATCATTCGAGCCAGTATCGCCGTCGTCTAAGAGCCCTTCGAGAGCAAAGACCAATGTATCTTCACCATTATACGAGAAGTGATCGACGAATCCTGAAGCGATTCCTGCACCTGATGTGCAAGAACCTCTCACGACGTATTCGTGGAATCCTTCAGGCGGTGAGACGTCAGAGTACGTTGTGTCGGCACCGGCAAGAGTGGCGACGATGGCTCCATCGCGTTCAATCGAAATATTCGAGTAGGCCGTGTTGTTGATCCACGACAAGTTCACGGCATCTCCTGCACAGTCACTCTCAATGACAAGGTCACTGGGAGCAGAGCAGTTCGAAGGGCATACCTGTAGCGCCCAGTCAGAGAATGTACCGGTCGAGGTTCCCGCTGCAATTGTCAGGGTCCAGTCGCCGCCGATGATTTCGCCATCGAAGTCTGCCAGTGTTCCGGGGCCAGATGGGATCAATGAACCGTAACCGTCGTTGAGACCCGTAGCGTCGTCAAAGCGCCCTATCAGATCTGTACCTGCTCCATTGTCATGAAGCCGAATACTGGTTCCTCCGGGAGACAAGAGGTCTATCTCGACCTGTGTCAGATCAGGGTGGAGAAGATTCATGTCCACATCTAGGTCGTTCACTCCTTCAAGGGAGTTTGGATCGATGCTGATCACGAAGTCTTGGGTACCCGTAATCGTCTCCGGCTGGGAAATGAAGAGGGACCAGTCATCTAGGGTTCCTCCTGCAGTGCTCGGAAATCCGTCTGCTATGAGAATCGTCCAGTTACCAGCAGCGGGCTCGCCGTCGAAGTCAGCCAATGATCCAGATCCTTGAGACAAGGCATAAGGTTGCATATGGATGCCACTGAAAGTTGTATCGCTCCCGTAGGGTGCTCCCTCGTCATCGAAGACCAAGGACATGTTGTCATCAGAGTTGTTTTCATTTTGGTAAAGTCTGATCTGAGTGTTGGCCGGCGATACGAAATCTATATCAATATTTCCAATAAATCCGTGAGTGATGTTTACGCCCACATCAAGATCTTCAATAGTTCCTGCACCAGCGATATTTATCGAATCGAAGGTGAAGTTTGTTGCCGGGTCTCCAACATATGCAATCGGAGCTGCAGGTGCGCTCGATCCAGAAATTCCGATGAATCCCTGGAATTCCAAGTTTGGATTGGGGGCTTGGTGGCAATCATCGGGTGGACAATTGACAGTTAAGGTGAGTTCACCTCTTTCACCATTGAATCCACCGATTTGAACTAAGTATGTTTCACCAGAAATTGCATCGAGGAGAATCTCGGGGTCTCCGGATCCTGTGCAGCTTCCGGAATCACAAGCCAATGCGTTTGCGAAATCAGGAGGACAAGTTGAAGAGCCAGAATAGATCGCCATTTGTGGATTAAAAGTTGAGGTTCCGCAAGTGGTTAAGGTCACGAGTCCACTGCACGTTGCCGTATAGAGATACCAAACATCATTCAGAGTACTGCCGCCACAATTGGTAGGACCATCTGTCGTGGAACCAAATGTGGATACAAGGAAGGAACCTTCTCCGATAATGGTGGCATTTGCACAGTCGTCATTGAGCGGTGCGGGGGCACATGCAGGATCTCCCGAGCATTCGTCGTCGAGGCAGTCTATGAATCCGTCTCCATCGTCATCGACGGAGTTATCACAAATTTCCGGACAGGTGTTGGGGTTTCCAGGTGTGTCTGAGGTCAGATCACCAAAGTCGAGAATCTCCCAATCACCCGTTCCATCGGGGCAACGTCCTGAGTGTCCGGGAACAAAGGTCCCGTCTGGACCTACAGTATTTGAACAATATACGAGCTCTCCTTCAGTGGGCTGTCCTGTCAGAGGGTCGATCGGAAATTCGAGGAGGGAGATGCAGTCGACAATGTTAGTCCATGGAGTGGCATCCAGAACTCCGTCATCGTCGGTGTCGAGGTCATCGGCAAGTGCGCCAGAGAAGCCTTCCACCAAAAGATGGGTCACGTTGTCACTATTTTCGAATCCGAGGTTTGCAGTCAGGTCTGCGACGCCCAGAGTAAAGGTATCTTCTGCAACCACGTATAGACCCGAAAAGGAGATGTTCCCTGCGGCAAGACTGACCACGGCTTCAATAGTTCCGCTGGCGGTGGAACCATCACCAATGACGATGTACGTCAATGCAGCAAGGCTGGTTGCAGGGGGGCCGGCCAATTCGAAATACTCATCGGTATCCGTGCCAGATTGATCAGTACGAATCTCATTGATCGTTACCTGAGCATCGGCAGTTCCGGAAAAGTTAATGAGCACCAGAATCAGTCCTGTGAGTATCCATCTCATCAGCATTCTAACCTCCAAGAAATAAGCGACTCCAAGAGTCACCTGACACTATTTAACGTGTCTGAGAAATATCCAAAAATATGAACAACCCGGATGACGTGATCGAAGTTCGAAATCCGTGGTATTGATCCGGCCACCACACCCTGATTGAGAACCGAGGAACACCTCCTCAGTGAGCAACATTAGGGTTTAGTGTAAGAACAAAGCCAGTATCAATGGTAAAGGTCTATCGACTGGGCCGCAATACAGCCTGTGGACTGTTTCTCTTCTATTCGCAACAAAAAAAGGGGTGGTGAGAGCATTGCTCTCACCACCCCAGCAAAGAAAGACTATTCAGCCTATCTTATCTCGCTTGTTAACAGCCGTTGTAGGTGTCACAAGTGAGGGAGTCAGCTGTGGGATCCTCGCCGCAGACACTCGGTCCAGGGTCTGTCGGAGCTGGGCCACCCGAGAAGAGTGCAGCAAGACCGTAGATCGCGTCGGCAATATTTACTCCACCGTCGTCATTTTGGTCACAACTGTCTGCACAACCACAGGGGGTTCCACCCGAGAAGAGGGCTGCCAATAGGAAGACCTCGTCAGCAATATTGAATCCACCATCTTGGTTTGTATCTCCACGCTTAAAGGTAGGTCCGGTTGATCCACCACCCTCAATGAACTCTGCGTAGGCAAGAGCGAGAGCCGTTTGATCGCCACCGTATCCACCGATTTCCCAGGACTGAACGACGGTGTTTCCACCCACGTTTGCAGTACCGGCAATAGCAGTAATGTACGGAGGAATCGGAGCACCCGTGGCATCGACCAAGGCATCGTCAGAGAGCCAGAGTGAACCAGCGCCAGACAGTCCTGCATCAGCATTGGCCACCGTCAACTGGTCTGTCCAGTCGTTGTCAGCCTGATCCTGAGTGTAAGGCACATCAGTATTGGCACTCATATCGAGACCTTGTCCGGAATCTGCTCCGTCCATGGCGGTGAAGGTGTCATCTCCGTCACCAGTATCGTATGTGCCATCGTCCACGCCATCACGAGCGTCAAACAGGCTGGCTGCGTGAATGAATCCGAAGTGATCTCCACCTTCGAAGTAAACACCCTTACCGGCTTCTCCAAGTGTTGCGAGTTCGTCACCCTCAGCGACAGAGATACGGTAATCGTTAGGTACGGTTCCTGTCAGAATCCAGACGTTGGAAACTCCTGCGTCACTGGCACAGGGGTAATCAAGCCAGCTACCTCGGATCAAGCCGACGGTTCTTCCGGCACCCGAAAGAGCGGTTTCAAGAAGTGCTCCACTGTCTACCAGTCCGGGGTCTCCAGCATTCAGAAGTCCCTCAACTGCGAAGATAAGGTCAGTCTGACCCGCGTAGGTCAGCACAGAGACTGCGACGCCAACGGGGTTGGGGCCGCCACCACAATCGGTCACTACCTCGTAAAGGTAGTTGCCATCAGCCGCACCCAAATCGATGTAACTGGTTTCTGTGGCGTCTATGACTGCGAGAGAAACGCCGTCACGCAGGATTTCCTGAGACGCGGCGTTCGGGTTCGGTGTCCAGTTCAAGGTCACGTCTCCCGTGGTGCACTCTGAAGCTCCTGTGATGTTGGTCGCAGGAACACAATCATTAATCGTGTACTCGAGTGCGCCTGTACCTGCTGCGTTGAAGGTACCGAGACGAATGAGGTACTCGGTTCCTGTTGTCGCTGCAAAGGTCGTCTCAGCGAGGAAAATGTTACAGGCGGGGTTATTAGTCGGGTTTGCACCTAGATTGACATCGTCACTACAGGCGATCGCGAGACTCGGATCATCGAGAAGAGCGGCGTCATATGTGTAGACGGCAAGAATGGTGTCATCACCGTTGATGGCCGTATTTGGGTTACAGGTACTGACTAATACATCACCGTCGTTGGTGGCGGTGTAGCGCAAGAAGATGTCGTTGTTGATCTGGACGACACCAGTTCCCGGGTCACAAACAGCGATATCGAGCGGCTGACCAATAGTCGTTGTGTACGGTGTGGCAATCTCCTGCTGGAAAGTACCTGAAGCAGTGATGCTTGCACCCTCTGGCCAGTTGTTGGCCGGAGCGGTTTGAAGAGTACAACCCGCAGAGTTGATCAATGTTCCGGTTCCACCAGGTCCTGTCCAGGAGCTGATCAAAACGTCAACGTCTTGGTATTCGAACTGGGGTCCAGTTGCGAACGTCAAGTCGGTGCTCGGAAGGATGGCTTCCACATTGCCGTCGACTTCAACGATCCATGAGGTGGCACCACCGGCGTCGTCCCATGTCAGGTTCCAAGTCTGTTCACCGACAGTTTGGCTACACTGAAGGTTGGAAACTCCACCAGCGCTGCCACAGGTTCCTGCAGCTGCGACGGAGTAGCCGACGTCCATGATGTAGCGGTTGTTGGCAAAACCAATTCCGGAGAGAGGGCTGGGGCTGTTCAGGCCGCAAGCCAATGAAACAATGTAACTGACTCCATTTTCGACAGCAGTGTCAGAAGCACCCATGAAGTATGAGTGTCCGTCAGTTTGTCCGTCGGGGGTGAAAATCTCAACTGCGAGAGTTGCACTGGGTCCGTATGCGGTCATGCACTGAAGTGTCGGATTGTTGGCGCCGAGGGCATCCGGGTCAACGACACCGGTACCGAGAACGAAGTTGAAGTTTTCAAGTCCCTGGATAGCAGGAAGCTGGAACTCTTCTTCGTAGACCATGATCATTGAGTTGTTTCCAATATCCGGAGTTTGTCCGACATTGGTTCCCGCAAGATAGGTGAAGTTCTGTGGACCACCACCGTTGACGTCAACAATCAGGCGAACTCGGACAGGCTGAGTACCTGCAGCACCTGGAGTGGAAACGTCGACAGCTGTCGTGACGCATTCGACTGTAATCTCGTCGCTGACTCCGTATCCATTGACCAAATCAAAGGAGCGCAGGTATGAGTTGTCGGCGTGAAGTCCGGCTGCATTACAGGAAACGGTTCCAATAAGAGGAATGACCGTGGCAATCGGAGACATGGTTGCGGCAACAGTTGGAGGACATGGCTCGGCAATGTAGACGATACAGCATGTTTGAGTACTGGTGATTCCGCCAATGGTACCTGCAAGGCAGATCTCGTTGGAGCCGGGTGTCAGACCACTCACGATTCCGGTAGCTGCTCCAGCAGTGCCGTCGAGTTGTCCTGTAAGAACACCATTGAGGTAGTAATCAAGAGTGTCGTATTGGTCTAGGTTATCCCAAGTGAGAGCGGCTTCGTCTGTCAAGGGGTCATAGGCACAGGTCAGGTTATCTGGAGCGACCGTACCCAGAGTGAATGTGACATCCATGTCGGTCGTTCCGATAGATGCAGCATCCCAGCCACCGACTCTGACAAAGTAAGTCACGCCAGCAAAAACAGGTGCACCTACAATGTTTGAACCGAAATTGACGCATGCTACGCCCGTAGCATCTACGCCGTCACCATTACAGGCGACTTCGATCAGGGCAGCGCAACCGCCACTGGCGTCGTAAAGATAAATATCAGTGTCGAGAAGACCTGCATTAACGCAGGTACTGACATCCAAAAGACCAGTACTTGGTGCAGTCCAACTGTACCAAACATCAGCATCGGTGGTTCCCATGGCTGAGCCTGGGCATGCAGCGCCTCCACTCAATGGTTCGGCACTGTTTGTGGCTGCCGTATTGTCGATGCCAACAGTGACCGTTCCCGGAGCTCCGAGATTGATGGATTGTGCGTTTGCGCATTCGTCAGCTCCCTGAGCATGAACAACGCCTCCAGTAAGTAGCACGCAAAGTGCTGCAAGAATTGGTAGGTGCCTCATATTAGAAAACCCTTCCTGGTTTAATGGTCAATCCACGTCGGATTCACCGGTTAATATGTTTATTACTTCTAAATCGCCATCCGTGGATGGATAGGTTTTCACAGCATCTATAAGAGATGTTGGGAACTTAATTTTAATTTATTGCAAAGAGTATAAATCTTTTCGTATGAAGCGGCATTGTCCTCTTCGATACGAAACTCGTCATCGCAGAGGCCGCCAACTAACCTCAAATAAGTGAAAAAATACTCTTTAGCCCAATAACCCAAATTTACCTGTCCCACGTCCGGGGTCAAGCACCTGATTAACCTGTCAGGACTCCAAAAAGGTCTTATCAGGGACAATTTGGATGAATTTGACAATCTAGAAGCGTTGGAGAAGTGGGATCAGGGCCACAAAAGGTTGTCGGATCTGGAATCGCAGGTGACCCAGGAATGAAAAGGTAGCTGAGAATGAAGATGGCATCCGCCAAATTCACGCCTTCGTCGTCATTTCCATCCGCGGCATCCCGACAGTTCAAGGGTTCTGCACCTGGAGTGAATAGGGCTTCCAATAACAAAACAGCATCGACCAAATTGATGGAGTTATCTGAATTGATGTCGCCTCGAGTGAAGTTTGAATCTGGAAGTGATCCTCTGAATTGCATCACGATGTGACGATTGATGTAGCCCAAGTTAGAGAGAGGGGTGGGTGCGTCGATGGAGCATCCCGGTGCTGAAAGCCATGTTTCCTGAGATTCACCATTTGCATTTGAACCCAGAATAAAAACATGTCCATCGAGACTCCCGTCGGGAAGAAAAATTTCTACAACGACGTCGAGGTCACACGGAATTGTTAGGGGAGCATCCAACGTGACGCATAAATGATTCATAGAGAGAGCTGGAGCTAGGAATACTTGTTCATGGAGGAGAACCAAAGTGGATACTGGACCCACGTCGCCTCCGTCGGGGTCCTGATAGATCTTGAGGACGAGGGGTTGGGTTTGCAGTCCCGGCGCTGGGTCAGATTGCTCAATGCCCAATCGAATAGATTCCAGAATCAAACCGTCAGAGAGTGAAAATGGAGAGAGGCATGGAGAAAACGATCTCCAATAGGACTGTTCCAAATGTCCATTCAAGTCTCCACAAAATGGAGTTCCCAAAGCCAACTCTTCGGTATTGGTGACGTGGGCGACTTCCATAACAGAGGGATTACATCCTGGAAGAACCAAGTCACAGTGGGTGGGGGGTGTCCAACTATTGCCGTTGAAACCCTGGATTTGAATCCGTAGGACGTCTGGGAGTGTCGGTGACAAACCCGTCCAGTTCCCCTGACCCGCTGGAACGGTCTCTATTAGGATTCCATCGAGACGGATCTCCATATTCTCAATTTGAGAAGATCTGTTCCATGTCACGAGGAGGACACCATCGCTGTCAGCACTGCATTCAAACCCTTGGATGGGGTCGATGAGAGATGGGCATCCGTCGTGTCCCTCTACGACTGATATAGTGTTGCTAGAATTATCGACGACCCAATATGTGAAGATCCCAAACGGATCCGCCATTGGATCGACTGCGGGGCGAGAGCTTTCAATTCCATTGATGAAGAAACCGTTCTCACTGATGTCCACGGGGCCTAAGGGGATTGAACTTTGTGTCGAGGTACTTGAAATCGTCGTTACTCTCCCTGAGAAGTCATGCCCATGAGGTATGTCGAGACGTTGACAGTCGGCTCTGAAGGCAAGGCCATTTCCCATTCCACCGCCATCTGGGTGGTCAACAGATTCGCCTAAATATGTACCGTCACTGATGGAGAGAAGGTCATATTGATCCGCGGTGATGTCGTTAGCCCATATGCCTTGGTTCCCATCCCAGCAAAGTCCTCCAATAAATCCACCACCTTGAATGGCTGCCTCTCCGAGAAGAATCGCAGAACTTCCGTCCGGATTGGATCTCCAGAGTTCATTGGGACCGGGTGGATTGATCACTCCCCAATACAAATATGTCCCGTCTGTCGTGACTCCTGTTACAGAAATTCCAGACGGGGGATTTGGAATGGACCCGAGTGGTGCTAAATCCAGCGCATTGTAGACCCAGCTTTCAGAGCTGAAGAGTTCAGCCACCACGAGGATCGGAAGTCCCCAAGGGTTATTTCCAGGCATGTAACAGATGCCGTAGGCACTGCTCCCGGAGAGGGAGAAAGGGCCCGCGACGAGATCCGAAGGAGACAGAGGACCCGTTCCGGATGAGGTGTTAGCGGAGCGAGGCGGAGTTTCTTCGAGGAGTCCTGTGGGGATCACCTGAGATTGACAACGAGAACTGATCAATAAGGCCACGGAAATGATCAGTAGGTTTATCGACCGATGGAGAATTTGAGACGTTATTAAACTCGACGAGTTTGAAAGCATGATAATCCCAAGCCTGAGTTCTCAAAGTTGATAATGTTTCAAAGGCGAAGCATGGGGGCATAAAGAGCTACTTCGACCTGAGGTGAATAACTATACAAATAGAACATATATAATACGAAGTATACATGCGAGGCCTATGTGACTTGCATGACAGTTGAGTCATGAAAGAGAGGTGAGTCAGATGTGTCGTGTTTCTGGGAACTTAAAACTTCAGGCTTTTGGGCAGTTCAGTGTGGTTGAGAAATGGGTCCACATAGGCAAAAAAAAAGGGATCTCTCCATTTGGAGAGATCCCTTCAAAGTGACTCTGAAAGCAGAGTCGCTTAAACCCTAATGCCTGTGATTACGGGCATGGTGGGAATGACACACAGTCGAGTGCGTCGGTGTCAGTGGCATCTAGACCACAGGTCCCTGGTGCGGGAGCACTCGGAGGAGGGCCACCACTGAACAAGGCTGCCAGTGAGAAGATCGCGTCCGCAATGTTGACTCCGCCATCGTCATTGGAGTCACAGGCGTCGAGACAAGTTCCCGACGGTCCTCCACTGAAGAGTGCAGCCAACACAAAGATGGCGTCAGCAATGTTGAATCCGCCGTCGGCATTACAGTCACCACGGCCGAAGTTTGGACCGACAGGGCCGCCGCCGCCGCCGCCCAATGCAGCGACCATGCGTGCAGCGAGATCGGTCTGATCTCCACCGAAGCCACCAAATTCCCAAGACTGGACAAGGGCAACTCCAATGGGGCTACCTCCCAAGTCTTGGTTCAGGCTGAGAGCACCGGTGGTGTATGTTCCAGCGACCTCTTGCCAGATCGCGCCAACATCGGGTCCACCAAACTCGGGGCCAACGGTCAACTGGTCAGTCCAGTCATTACCCGCCTGATCCTGAGTGTAAGGCACTCCGATGAGATCACTCCAGTCGGTTCCGATCAGGGTATCTAAACCGTTCATGGCGAGGAAAGTGTCATCACCATCTGCAGCACCAATGACGCCGTCGTAGTTATCAAAGTTACCAGCAGCCACTGCGAATCCCCAGTGGTCTCCACCTTCGAGGTAGACGCCGATTCCAGCTTCAATCCAGGAACCCAATGCATCACTGTCGGCACTCGTCAAACGGCCGTCGGAACCGAAGGTACCCGTCATGACCCAGACTCTTTCGTATGAACCGATGACGCTACCGAGAACGGTTGCAGGTGCATCCGGAACAGTCAGGAATGCGATGCCATTGGCAGTGAGAGCCGCTTCGAGAGCACCAGCACTATCAACCAGTCCAAGTCCAGGATCAGTATTGATGATCAGGTCTGTTTCTCCACCTGAGGAGCATGCCACAGAGACATTCGTCTGCTGGGTATCGCCACCACCAGAGTTACAGATTCCTGAAACCTCATAGTTGTATGTGCCATTGGCCAGTCCAGAACTGTCAACGTAGCTGACGGTGCCAGCGGGAAGACCGGTGGCAAGAACCACTCCGTCTCTGGAAACGTCGAAAGTGTCGTATCCAGCAGGATCCCAAGTTAACGTGACATCGTTAGTTGAGCAGTCGTTCGCTCCGGCAAAACCGGTGATCAGATCTGCACAGGTGACACTGATATTCAGTGTGCCCAATCCTGCAGTTCCTGCACCAAATCCGCCGATACGGATCAAGTAACTCTCACCTGAAAGAACTTGGAAACCACCAGCGGAGTAGAAACCTTGGCAGCCCACGAGGCCCACGCCATCTCCGTTACAATCAACGTCGATGAGTGCGTCGCAAGATCCGGTGTAGACGTTTACGTCAGTATCGAATGAAGCCGCATCGCATGTATCCCAAAAGAGGGAACCGTCTGCGGTTGCAGTGTATGAGAACCAACCATCGGTGCTCATCGCTCCGAAGCCACCTCCGCAGTTGTTGATGTTGTTACCACTATCAGACAACAGAGTTGTGTCGAAAGCATTCGCTCCGTCAGTGACTGGGAGTGCAGAACAGCATTCATCGGCGTCCAGAGGTACGGGGCAGGCTGCAGTACATGCACAGGTGTTGTCTGCACAGTCAACCAGTCCGTCACCGTCATTGTCTAAGCCGTCGTCACAAATCTCGGTACAACCTGGATCAGAGGCACAATCGTCATCGAGGCAGTCGATCAGGCCATCGACATCATTGTCGATACCATCGAAACAGTTTAGAGCTTCAGAACAGTTGGGCTCAGCGAAACAGTCGGGGTCTGCGCAGTCGGTCAATCCGTCGACATCGTCGTCGAGACCGTTGAGGCAGTCCTCAACACCTGGAACCACTGCATTCAGAGTCAGAAGTCCAGTACCAGAAGCACCAGCAGCCCATGAACCGACGCGGACTTTGTATTCAACTCCTGCGAAGACCGGAACAAAGGTGATGTAACTGTAAAAACCTTGACAGCCTACAAGCCCTACTCCGTCACCGTCACAAGCCAGTTCTGTCAGAAGGGCACAATCTGCGCCTTCGTAAAGAGCAAGATCAGTATCCCAACCGAGTGGGTCACAGGTGTGAAGTTCAACACTCATGTCCACATCGGGAGTAAAGGAGTACCAGATATCGTTGTCCATCTGTCCCAACACGTTACAGGGAACAGTTGGAAGCGGGTCGAGTCCTGTGGAAGCGGCAGTACTGTCCATCGCTGCCGTGTAGATACCCGGACCGGCGATGAAGATTTCTGTCGAAGTGATGCACTCGTCGTTGCTCGCGGCAGGACAAGTAGGGGTTCCGAGACAGTCGGTCAAGTCGAGACAGTCGATCAGTCCATCGCCGTCGTTATCAAGACCGTCATCACAGACTTCAGCTCCGCATGTTGGGAAGCCGACACAGTCTGTATCCGCACAGTCGATGGCGCCGTCGAAGTCGTTATCAAGTCCGTCGTCGCAGATTTCGGGAGCAGCGATCGAAATATCGAGATCACTTGTTCCCACTGCACCGTTCCAGCCACCGACTTGGACGTAGTAGGTGTCTCCAGCAAAGACCGGAATATTCACGATAGAACTGAAGGCGGGATTTACACAGCCGTCGTCATCGCTGCCGAGGAATGGAGATCCAGCAATCGGACAACCTGAAGCACCGTCGTAAACGATGATGACAGAGTCATCCAAGGTGCCCAAAGTCTCACACGTCTGGATGATAGCATTGCCGGTTTCGCTTGCGGTGTAGAGATACCAAACGTCAGTACCCATGTTCGCGTCAGCGTCGATGGGGCCGTCTAATGTCGAAATAGTATTATCTACGGGGAAAATACCTTCTCCAACGGGTGTGGCATTGACACAGTCGTCATTTGTTGCTGAAGGACAGGCGGGAGTACCTATGCAGTCGAGGTCTGCACAATCGACAGCTGCATCGCCATCGTTGTCGATTCCGTCGTCGCAAATTTCGGTACCGCAGACAGGGTCGCCACCACAGTCGATGTCTGCACAGTCGATGGCTCCGTCGGCGTCGTTATCGATGCCGTCATCGCAAATCTCTGCACCTAGGAGTGAAACATTGAGATCACTCGTTCCTACTGCACCATTCCAGCCACCGACCTGAACGTAGTAGGTCTCACCTGAAATGACAGGCAGCTGTACTGTGGAGCTAAAGTTGGGAGCGACGCAACCGTCGTCATCGCTGACGAGGCAGGCTGCACCTGCAGTCGGGCAACCCAGCGCACCGTCGTAAACGATAAGGACGGTGTCGTCCATCGTTCCAAGAGTGTTACAGGTCTCGATAAGAGCATTTCCTGTATCGGTGGCGGTGTAGAGGAACCAGACATCTGTGCCCATGTTGGCGTCACAGTCTATTGGGCCTTCTACGACCGATCCAGTATTGTCGAGAGGGAACGAGCCTTCACCGATGGCCTGTGCAGTTGCACATTCATCATTTGCGGGTTGGGCTTCAATGGAGGTGAAAGGAACGAGCGCTGCTAAGCAGGCTATAAGTCCTAACAACATTGCATTTTTCATAAGTCAAACTCCCTTTCGACTGGAGTTGCTGGTCTATCAAAGTTTCAAATTAAACTTGGGTTTATAACCAAGCGTTCTTCTCGTATTTCTCATGGCCCAGGGCCGGTTAAATACAAAAAAAAGATCTCTTCAATTTTTAAATTATCTCAGTCATCAATTTGTCCAAGAGCAATCTGACACGTTTAAGCCCGTTTAATGAGTCGGGGACGCCACAAAAATACATGGGCACCCTTCTCGAATCCACGACCGATAAAACAGAGGTTGGATTCATGTCTATCTTCTCAAAACGTACTTTGGAACATGTCCAGAGCCTCGTCTATTGTAACCATGAGATTCTGGTCGCAAGAGTAGGGAGTTATAAAAAAATGTCTTACCTATCCATCTAGGATAGTTACCTGCAGTTTATAGGAGCTGGAGGCCCTCGGGAAAAGGGCTAAAAAAGGCTTAAATAAGCCGAAGCATTAAAAAAACAGGCCCAAGGCTTGAGAAGTTCAATATTTTTTTCAGATCCTCATGAAGGACTTAGAGTGCGGTAATTAGTTCCGATGTGGGCCTCTGAGAGAGAATTTGTAGGGATGCCATGAGCGAGATCAGCCGGTTCGACTCGATTTCCTCCGCCAGGCTGTTTATTTTGAACCCGGCAGCACTGTTTTCTTTGAACATTACAGTGCTGACTTACATTGACGAATAAAGAGGGACTCGGCGAAGGGTTGAAGCCCGTTGAGTGTTCTGGCCTCTACTTCCTGCTTTTTTGCCGCGTTTCATTTGGCGTAGGCTGATTCAGATCAAATTGAATATTGAAGGTGAGCGAGAGACATGGATCGTACTTTTCTGGACGTTCTGGGAATTGGAGAATCCAATTCCGGTGCTTATTCTGATCAGTGGCTCGAGGCTCAAGGGCCCCAGCTAGAGTGTCGTTCACCGATCGATGGGTCCTTATTGGGGACTGTCACCTGTGGTGGGCTCGGGGATTACGAAAAAGTAGTCACCTCGACCCACGCGGCTTTTCAGGAATGGCGGACTTGGCCCGCTCCCCTAAGAGGGGAAGTGGTGCGAAGGATCGGAGAGGCTCTGAGAGAGCATAAAGATCCATTAGGTCGTCTTGTGACTGCAGAGATGGGGAAAATACTCCCCGAGGGGCTTGGCGAAGTTCAGGAGATGATCGACATCGCCGATTTTTCCGTGGGCCTCTCTCGTCAACTTTATGGTCTGACAATGCACTCTGAACGCCCTGGGCACAGAATGTATGAACAATGGCATCCACTGGGAGTCGTCGGTTGTATTTCAGCCTTCAATTTCCCTGTTGCGGTTTGGTCATGGAACGCACTGGTTGCCGCTGCCTGCGGCGATGCTGTCATTTGGAAGCCGTCTCCGGCGACTGCCCTTTGCGCTATCGCAACACATAAGATTGCACAAAAAGTTCTGGACGAAATGGATGCTCCACCGATCTTCGGATTGATCGTTGGCGATGCGGATCCCATCGGAGAAGCTCTCATTGCTGACCGAAGGGTTCCGTTAATCAGTGCAACAGGGTCTTGCCGAATGGGACGAAGAGTTGCAGAGGTCGTCGGACAGCGATTGGGGCGTAGCCTTCTCGAATTGGGAGGAAACAATGCCATCGTCGTGACTGAGAATGCCGATCTCGATCTGGCGACCCGGGCGGTACTCTTTGGCGCATGCGGGACATCAGGACAACGCTGCACGACAACCCGTCGTCTCTTTATCCACGAAAGTGTCGCCGATGAACTCGAAGCACAACTGATCTCTGCATACGGTCAGGTCACCATCGGCGATCCCCTCGAGGATGGCATATTGATGGGCCCTCTGATCAATGATGAGTCCGTGGAGAATATGCTTTCGGCATTAACTCAGGTTGTGGAAGAGGGAGGGGAAGTGATTCTGGGTGGAAATCGCCGTACCGAATCAGTTCCTGCCGGGGGGCACTATGTTGAGCCTGCATTGGTTCGCGCTCGCCATGATATGAAGATAGTTCACGAAGAAACCTTTGCTCCTATCCTCTATCTGATGCGTTATTCCGATCTGGATGAAGTGATCGATTGGCATAATGAGGTTCCTCAAGGACTTTCCAGTGCCATCTTTACCCGTGATGTGCAAGAGTCAGAGAAGTTTCTCTCCGCTGTTGGATCCGATTGTGGAATTGCCAATGTCAATATTGGAACGAGTGGAGCAGAAATCGGTGGAGCTTTCGGAGGAGAAAAGGACACCGGAGGTGGACGTGAATCCGGCTCTGATTCTTGGAAGGCTTACATGAGACGTCAGACCTGCACGATAAATTATTCAAAGGAACTCCCACTCGCGCAGGGCATTCAGTTCGGATCTTGAATCCACGAACGGCTGACAATATTCAGGTGTTAAATGAGTGAGTCAGGAATCAAGATTTTTTCGAACCGAGGAGGCGTCTTTGTTTGAGCGGGGTGGACTGAGACTGGGATCTGTTGCGGGAATCACGGTTCGACTGCATTGGATCTTCCTATTATGGGGGCTTCTGGAGTGGATTTCCCTTTCTCGGCCTGAACCGGGGAGCGATCCATCGATTCAGGGGAACACCGATAGTACCGTCCTTTACTATCTCGGCTTTTTGTTCGTTTCAGTGTTCCTCCATGAGATGGGGCATTGCAGAGCGGCTCGCCAAGTGGGGGGGAATGCCCACGAAGTTCTACTTTGGCCACTGGGTGGGCTTGCTAGCGTCGATGTTCCCGATAGACCTGCTCCGCATCTGGCCGTCGCCATGGGGGGGCCCATGGTGAATCTGATTCTCTGGTTGACCTTGATGCCATTGGCTTATTTTCTTGGGGACGGTTGGGGTTCTTTTTTCTTACGAATGCCGGTCTCTGATCCGCTCTCAATAGCCGCTGCTGTTAATTTCGATCTATTAGTTTTCAATCTGCTTCCAGCCTTGCCATTAGATGGTGGAAGAATCCTGCATGCCCTTACATGGGCGAGGCATGGCGAAGGAAAAGCCCAAAAGGTATTGGTGACTGCTGGAAGAATCGTTTCAGGCGGATTGTTTCTTCTATGGCTGAGCATCGATGGGGCGAGTGGATTCTTGTTGGCGATTGCTGTCATGATCTTCGCTCAGAGTTACTTTATGTCACGAATGGAAGCCACGGGTGACCAAGAGTGGTGGCAAGGGAGCTCAGTTTCAAAGCAAAGTTGGTGGAGCAGGAAGCGTGAAGAATTTCAACAGAGACGATTAGATAAGATCACGAAACGGGAAGAACAGATTCGTGAGCGGGTCGATCAACTTCTCGAAAAGGTATCTAGGGAAGGTCTCGACTCTCTCAGTCGCGAGGAGCGTAGCTTCCTAAAGACCGCGAGTCGAGAATATGAGGGCAGGGGACAAGGTTGAGCTATTTGGGTTTCCTGGAATCCAGCCGTAAGTCTGGCTGACCGAGTGCCCATTCCTGAACTGCGTCTGGATCGAAATACATACCCTCCAACACGGCTAGAATCGGCGACCATTCGTCGGTGAAGGTCAACTCTCCCTTGGATCTCGCCAAAGCGAGCCATGATCTTGCTGCTACTCTTCCTGCTAGCCGTCCCCTTCGTGGGGGGAAATCTCCTTCTCCTCGAATCCATGCCCATGCAGCTTTCGGAGTGCTGGGGAGGTCTGCCATGCTGAGAGTTTCCATGAGTTTCATATCGGAGATTAAAGGAGATTTTTCTGGTCGGATTTCAAACAAGAGTGCTCTCGGTTGAATATTTTTCCCAGCCATTAAGGGATGGGATAGCGCTTCTGGAAGAGCGACTAATGGTCGACCGGCATCGAGGAGTTCCTGAATGCCGGAAATCAACTCTGAGTCCTCAAGATTTGAAGAAAGACCCAATCTCTGATGTTCCAGTGAGGACCAGGGTTTTTCTCTGAGTCCCCATGGATCGAGAATGATGACATCTGGACGCAGTCCATCTCGCCATTGGACCGATACCAGAGCACTGGCCGAAGCGTTTCCTCCTGTGAGAAGAAGAGCATCTTGAGGAGCGGACTCCAAAACTGAGGCAGCCCACTGTTGAACTAATTGTGAAGTGGGTTTCCATGGAAGCGGCTTTACCAAGAACACGGCTACAAAGCAGATGATCAGGGACGAAATGCTAACGAGGAATTTTCGTGAAGGTTGAAATCTAGCCATTCGGCGATGAGCAATCGTTAAAGTCCAACTGCAGAACACAAGGGCAGGGAGGCTCGCGAAGAGGAGATAGGGATCCATAGCATCGACGGTTGTGAATCCTCTGACCTTGGTCGATGTGGGTAGAGCGAACGCGCCTGAAGTCATCATGAGGAGCATTAGGCAGGCATCCCCCGGGCGTCGGAGGAGAGACCACAAGAACCCCGGAAGTGCCATCAAGAGGAGAAAAACTCCCACCTGATGAGTCGAGTTAAAGAGGAGCTCTACTGAGGGGAAATGAAGGCCCGAAATAGAAGATTCCCAGGTTTCTTTCCACTGAACAAAGACTTCTATCCAAGAAGCCATTGAAGATGATTCCGAGAAGTAAATCGCAGTGAGGAAACAAGGCAGAAAGCCGAAGATCACGCCAAGAATACTTCGAAGGAGATTTCTGAAAATCAGATCTCTGTTGCTCTGGTCGAAGAGAATCGTCAAGAGTGAGTAGATTTGTACAGGAATCATGGCTGGACCGAAGGCCAACGAAGCGCCGAAGAAGAACGATACAGATCTCAATCCTCGACCCGCTTCTGCCCGCATCTGATCCGTAGTTACCAGAAGGAGAGTCCCTGTGAAAAAGATCAATGGAGCGCTTCCTCCATGGATGACGATTTGAGCAATCCCCGGCGATAATCCTGCAAGGAGAGTGGCGGTGACAACTGTCGACCTTGAAGCGTCTAATTGTCGAAGCCAGCAAACCAAAATTGCCAGACCTCCTGTAGTGAGGAAAATGGAAAGAACCTTTGCGGAGATCTCCGGTGAAATTAGAAATGAACTGAGTTTGAGAAGAATCAGTTGAACAGCCAAAGGGATGGCGATGGTTTCGGGAGGATTCCAGTAACTTGCGAGTAGCCGAGCCGTCGGCCCAGTTTCTGGTCCTAGTGGAACCATCATCCAATACAAGCAGAAGAGAATCGAGAAGATCACGGCACCTCTGACGAGGGCGATTCTACCCGCAGGTAGGGCCGGTTGTCGCCACGAGGTTTCGTTGATCAAAAACTGTCGCTCTTCATCTCGGGATTTCATGGTCAGGATACCTCGAAGATCATTGCGATAAGAAACATGAGACTGATCGCAATATTGATTTGAAAGAACGAGATTTCTATTTTTTCCAAGTTTCCTTTGGAAATGATGAGGTGCTCAATAATGAGAAGAACAATGGTGATCAAGGTTGCTATCACCATAGAGAGGGGGAAACCCATCACGAAACAAAGCCCGCCCAGAAGGATCACCATCATCACGTGGCATAACTTTGAAATCAGTAACGCTTTGCCCACTCCAAAGCAGGCGGGGATGCTATTCAGTGATTGAGCCTGATCTACTTCCGCATCTTGACAAGCGTAAATGATGTCAAATCCAGTCGTCCAAAAGAGAACTGCAGTGCCTAATAACCATGGTATGGGATGACTTAAATCCCCGGTGACAACCAACCAAGCTCCCACAGGGGCTAAACCTAGACCGGTGCCGAGCACTGCATGACAAAGCCATGTGACTCTTTTTGTGTACGAGTACCCCAAGACTACGAGCAAGACGATGGGGGACAGCAGAAGTGCGATGGGACTGATCCACGCGCAGATCCCAATGAAGCCCAGTGCGGACACGATGGTTGCCGTGAGCACTTTACCTGAGCTGAGACGTCCAGCAGGAATCGATCGCTCTGAGGTTCTGGGGTTTTTTCCATCTATATCTTTGTCAGCCCAGCGGTTGAAAGACATAGCCGCTGTCCTCGCGAAGGCGACGGCAAGAATGATCTGCAAAAAGGCGATGACGAGATGGGGGATTTCACGGGTGGTTTCTGAGGCAGCGAGGAAACCTGCTCCGATAGCAAATGGCATGGCGAACAGAGTATGGGAAATTTTGATCATTTCCCCGAACTCGATGAAGCTGCCCATTAAACCGGGTGGAGAGTCACTCGATCGAATCACCTCTCGGTACCCCACCGATGGAAAAGTTGGTTGTCGACTCCCAGATGGTCAAGGATTCGACTGACGACATAGTCGACTTGTTCCATGACTGAATCTCCCGGGTGTTGGTAAAAAGTAAGCACCGGAGGAATGATGGTGGCCCCTGCCTGAGAGAGGGTCAGCATGTTCTGTAAATGAATCTGATTCAGTGGAGCTTCACGGGGCACGATCACCAAAGGACGGCCTTCCTTGAGCATGACTTCCGCTGCACGCTTAATCAGATTGTCTGAAATACCGTGAGCGACACTGGCCACCGTGGTCATCGCACATGGGACTATCGCCATACCATCGATAGGAGCAGTTCCACTGGCAAAGGGGGCATAGAAGTTTTTTTCTCCCCATTCCGTCAGGTTTTCATGTTCCATATTGGCGAACAAACCACGGGTTCCCTGTGGAATACTCATTTCATCATGAGTGACCAGTTTGCCCGTTTTGGAGGCGACGAGATGGACATGATGTCCAGAATCGAGAAGAAAACGAACAAGGCGTTCGGCGATCACGGAGCCACTGGCGCCGCTGACACCCACCACGAGTTGTTTGGGGGATTCTGTTTTCTGCTGGTGAGGTGCGCTCATGATCTGGGCTTCCTTTCAGGAATCGTAACTTTGGTTATAGAGGCGGAAGTACCGAACCCCTAGCGTGACCTTCACTCAATGTACCACCGACTTCCAGCCACGCTCTAATCGCTTCGATTCGATTGGACTGTTGGGTGTCATTATCCCTGCGACTTGAATCGAGATCTCCATCAATCCACAAAAGTTGGGTTTGTGGTGTGATGACTTCCTCCGACAAAGAACCGATGAGAATACCGGTGAATCGCAGAATATTTGCTAGGGACTGAGCGGCTCTTTGTTCAACGAGGTCAAGGAAGACGGTACTTCTATCCATGGACCAACACTGATCACCTGGGCCGAGTAGGAACAATCTTGGACGAGGATTACGAATGGGAGCTTCCGAGATTTTCTCAAGAAGGTCTCCTGCAGGCGTGCCGGGGAGCATGACTGTGGCAAGGCTTCGCATCACTCGATCTCTTTGGTCTTTATGTTTCCCTGATTCTTGATCTTCGTCGTCTTCTGCGGCCAAACTCAAATCGAGGGCTCTTATCGAACTGAGTGGAATCCAACGGGAATCGGTAGGAGTGACCAATTCTAGGCGATCATTTTCGATTCGAGTTCGAATCGTGCGTCGAATTTTCAGTCGAGTATCGGGCAAATCTTTAACCCAATTACGGACGGGAAGCGACAACGATTCTGCCAGCTCGGAGACCTTCTCAGCTTCCTTGGCAGTCCCGCCGCGAAGACACCAGCCTTCACAGTTTTTTAGGCGGTAAGTCTCGTCGAACAGAACTTTACCCAGGTCTTGGGCCATCATTTTGGCGAACTGAGTGAGGTCTGTATTCAGCCCGGGAGCAGCAATCACATGGTGATTTTTCAGATCGATTTCACTCATGCTTTTACTGCCTCATGGACTGCGACATTCCCTGGGAATAAGGGACGCCATTTCACTGCGTGCAAGGGGGTACTGCGTATCACCTCCGCAAAGCGATTTCCGTCAGGCCAATCTTTCACCGATTCGTCAAGGTAACTGTAGGCTTTCACTTGTGAGCCGGAGAGTAGGTTTCCAATTCCAGGAAGAACCTTTCCTTGGTACCAATCGGAAAAAGGGCGTAACCAACGGTGAGTCATGGGTGTGAATTCCAACACCATTAATCGTCCACCGGGTTTTAGAACTCGCGATAATTCGCGCAATCCTGCTGGAAGATCCGCGACGTTTCTCATGCCGAAGCCCACCATCGCCCCATCAAAAGTATTGTCGGGAAATGGAAGATCGAGTGTGTCTGCATGAACAAGTTGAGGTCCTTTGAAAGGGCCTTTTTTTCGACGGCGTTTACGATCTCCTGTGAGCAACATCTGAATAGAGAAATCACTTCCGATCACATCCAGATTTGACTCTGCGGCGAGAGCCGCCATAGAGAGATCTCCAGTTCCGCAGCAGGCATCCAATACCTTGTGGCCTGGCTTCAACTGCAATGATTTGACCGCCTGATGTCTCCACCAAACATCGATGTTAAAAGACAACACGCGGTTGAGCAAATCGTAGCGAGGGGCAATTTCATCGAAGAGGCCACTGATCTTTTCCCCCGGTTTATCGAGGAATGGATGGGCTTTGTTTGCGTCAGCACTTGAGGGCGGTATTGAAGAGTTCATCGTGATTTCTTCCCCGGATCATCCAATGGGCATCATGACCGATACCTCATACTTCCGATCATGTGACTCGAATGGGTGCGGGGCAAGTAGATCAAGGACTTCAGTGCATGGTTGCTGGTCGATTTGGGTGATAGATTATGCTCAATGGTTAAATTTCGGGTCTTCATCGTAAGGGCCTGAATTCCCAAAGGAGCATCCGCATGAATCTGGCAAGTCCTCTGTCCGCCTTCTTTCCAGTGAATTCCTTTCCAGTGAATTCCTTTACTGTGAATTCCTTTCCCGTGAATTCGCAGGGTTGGATTTTCGCGGGGATCATGTGGGTGGGTGTCTTCGTATTTTCCCCACTTGGAGTTCATGTCAATGCTGCTGACGGCCCCTGTCTTCTAGATTCACGAAATTCGGCTGAAGAGTCTTCTGATAAAGATGAAATATTAGAGATGGGTATGAAGTGGGAGACCCCCTCCAAAGCGATTGAGAAATCAATACGGGATCTGAAACCACTCTTGATCGTGATTCAGTGTGAGGGGGATATTGAGACAGGATCAAAGTTGGAAGCCGTTCTGGAAGACCGTGCTGTTCAGTCGCTGGTTTCCGACGTGATTTTGCTGAGAGCTGACTGGGTCAAGAGTGGCGATGGTTGGATTTGGAAACCATTCCCTGAAGATTGGTCGGAATCTCGTAAAAGCGTTGAAGATTCGGAACGAAAAAATCTGTCAAAAATATTCGGAAAACCTAAAGGTAAAACAGTCGTAGCATTGTTTGATCCCTACCTGAACAAAGGAACTCCTTTCAAGGGGAGTCAGTTGAAAGCCTCCAAAGTTCGTAAAGTATTGAGGGCGACTCTCAAGGTTTGTCAGGTGTATTCCCGTTCAAGGAAAGCTGGAGAGCAGTTGCTCGATCAGTCACAACTTCTTGTTCAAGACCAGAAAAATAAAGATGCCATCCGACTGATGACTCAACTCGATTCATTGAAGTTTCCTGAAAGAGAGCCATTACTGGAGCGTCGAAGGAAATTGCATGAGATTCTTGAGATTCGTTGGAAGAACCGGCGATCAGACGCTCGAGAGATGGAACTGAATCAAAAACTTGCTGCAGCCGCGTCAAGTTACGAAGAGATCCTTAAAGAGTTTCCTCATCCACCTTGGGAGAAAGAGATTCGCGAAGATATCGGTAGGGTCTGGCGCAGGATTCAGGGACCAGGGGGAGGTGGAAAATGAGTTCTTCTCCTACGGAAGGCCTCGATCCTTCTACTTTGGAAATCAAATCTGCGGAGCAATGCTGGGAGCATTTTGAGTCAGGCGAATCAGGAGTTCAGGAAGCCATTTCCCGGGCACGAGAATCTGTTTTAGTCGCCTCTTCGCTTTGGGCTGAGACGATGCGAGGTACCGGAAGAGTGATCGGTTTAGGGGCTGGAACCAGTGGCCGTCTCTTGGCCCTTGAAATGGCAGAATGGGGACCCACTTTCTCCGTCCCTGAGGATCGTTGTTATGCCCTTGTGGCCGGGGGTGACATGGCTCTCACTCGAGCCGTAGAAGGTGCTGAAGATGATGGCGACGCCGGTAGAAAAGCGATTGAGGACCTCAAGGTCTCAGAGAACGATTTGGTGTTAGGAATCTCGGCTTCAGGAATGGCTGACTTTGTTGCTCAAGGGTTGGAGGCTGCAGGTTCATTGGGAGCAAAGCGAGTTTTTATTACCGGGAATCCCGCCGCAGTGGTTCCGGGACCCGGTGGAGTCATCCCAATCCTGATTGCGACGGGATCGGAGACGGTTGCAGGTTCCACTCGATTGCGGGCTGCCACAGCAACTCACAGGATCTTGCAAAGGATTTCGACGATGGGGGCTCTTCGCTTGGGCTGGATATATAGAGGCCGCATGGTGATGATGAAGCCGACAAATCGAAAACTCAGAGCTCGCGCCCTGACTATTGTGTCTCAACTGGCAGACGTCTCAGAAAAACGTGCTGATAGCCTTATATCTATGTGCAGTAATGATTTAAGGCTTGCTGTGGCCTGTGGGTGGCTCGGGAAACCTGCAAAAGAGACCGAGACGCTATTGGATGCAGCACAGGGGCAATTAGAGCTGATTTGGCAGTACTTGGAGCCTCTGAAGGAGGGGAGTATGACGTCCAATCAACTTGCAGAAAGGTCCGATGGGGCCTAATCTCCTAAGATCCCTGTCGGAGGTGGTTCAACGTTAACCACTGCGCCTGGTACAGATTTTGAGATTTGTAACCGGAAGATTCAGGGAGAGAAGATCGATGGAACAGAGGTAAAGATGTCGACCCAAAGCCCAGACCGCACCCCATCTGAGAAGATCGAAATGATTCGTGAGACCCTCCTTGAAGGAGCTCGCAAGGTCCCCGCAATGACCTCGGAAACATTGTCGAATACGGCTGATCAACTGCGTGATCGTGTGATTCAGTCCGTCAATTCGATCAAGGATACGTCCTTCGTCGATCACATCTGCTCACCCCCGCAGATGCTGAAGTTTTAGCCACTTCCCTCAGGAAGTCCCCAATCCAAAGAGTCTTTGGCAATTCTCGGTCGTCGCCGAGATGAGCTCGTTCGTGCCTACTTTTCTGACGCGTGCGAGAGCCTCTGCAGTATGAAGTGAATGGACGGGTTCATTGCGTTTACCCCTGACCGGTTGGGGAGCCAGAAAGGGACTGTCCGTTTCTAACAGCAATCGATCGGAGGGGACGATGGTTGCCGCATCTCTGAGATTTTGAGCTTTGGGGTAGGTGACATTTCCTGCGAATGAGACGTACCAACCCAGATCGATGGCTCTGCGAGCCTCTTCGACGGTCCCTCCAAAGCAATGGAAGACTCCGGTCACTCCTTCACCGTTCTCTGAAATGACGTCCAGAGTATCGGACCAAGCTTCGCGACAATGGATCACCACGGGCAGTTGACGGCGGCGAGCCAGATCGAGCTGTGCGATGAAAGCCGGCTTCTGAACTTCAGGCGAGACATCCTTCCAATAGTAATCCAGACCGATCTCTCCTATGGCGACGATCTCTTGAGGATGACGCTCACATAATCGATCGATGGCATCGAGAGTCGAGTTCAACTCGTCCGTTGAGAATTGCGAGTGGGTCGGATGAATCCCCACAGCAGCATGGCAAAACCCAGGATACTCTTCAGCGAGTGAGATTACTTTTTCGCTGGTTTCAAGATCGATACCAATATTGATAATCGAAATGAAACCCGCATCTCGAGCACGCTGAATGACCTGATCTCGGTCTTCATCAAAGCGGTCGAAGTAGAGATGTGCATGGCTGTCGATGGCATTCGCAGGCATGTGCTGAACTCCTGATCACGTGTACTTGTTGGAGGCGATTCGAATAGTGGCAGGGATCATCATGATGGAATTTAAGTGTGAATGGAACAAGATCACTCTGGGGCTTCCCAAGTCTTGACGCGGCCATCTATCCAGCACCCGAGGATTTTTCCATTGAGGGCACGTTCGAGCACTCCGCCACTTCCTTGAGGCACAGAGACCGCGACGAGGTCAGCGGGGTCTCCGGCTTGGAGTTTTCCGCTACCGAGTAGATGAGATTGGCCTAATCCAGACAGCCATTCTCGTGGGGCAGTTGTCACCATTCGCCAGAGATCTATGGCAGGAATGGTTGGGGCTGCCTTCTGTGCAGAGTTCATCTCTTTGAGCATAGAAAGGTGACCTGCAGAAATCTGACCGTCGGTCCCCAAAAGAACCGGTACACCCTGACTCAGTGCTTGGGGTGCCGGATGAGGAGGACGATTAAAGTAGGCGTGAGAAGAAGGACACCAAACGAGAGCCGATCCGCTCTCCGCAATCATGGCCATTTCTTCCGTGGTGCAATGGTTGCCATGGATGATCAATCCCGGACTCGATTTCTCGGGGTTTCCCAGGGATTTCAATAGATTCGTTTTACGTACAAACTCCGAAGGGTCGGCTCCGAAGCGCTGGAGGAATTTTGCCCCAGGGCCAGTGCCGGTATCGAGAAGTTCTCTTTCCCAAGCGGCTTCGGCGATATGCATAGCCCAGGGTAATCTCTTTTTTGCAGAGAGTTGGATCAAAGAGTTCAGGATTTCAGGATGAACTGTGTAGGGAGAGTGGGGCGAGAGGGCTCTCAATTCTCTTCGAGGATCAGTCGTTCCATTCAGGAATTCTATCCAAGCATCTGAATTGTCATCTTCTCTCGTCAGTGCGATCACTTCACGGAAGATGACTCTTTTGAGATCTGAATACTGAATGGCATCGAGCACGTGTCCCTCAGGATCAATATCGAAGACCGCAGTTGTTCCCGCAGCGATGGATTCCTCGATCCCCTTCGCAGAAATTTCCTTCAGCTCTTCTCCGAGAGCTCTTCGGGATTGAACCACTGATCCCAACCAGTCTTCGAAACTTCCAGGAACTCGATCACCATCTCTCGGGAGGCTCAAATCGAGATGGACATGAGAATTGACCCACCCGCAACTGAGGAGAGTATTCTCAAGGTGAAGATCTGACTCACCCGGGGCCAGTATCTCCTGAATGATGCCGTTCTCGATGACGAGCCTGCCGGCCTCGACAGAATCGGCTCCTGTGAAGATATGATCCGCAGAGATACGCATCCCCGCCCCTTTCTTGAGTCTCATCTTTCTTGAGTCTTATCGTGAATCCTGAAGTCGTGGCATCCCCGGAGGCGACGGACTCTGTTATCATGTTCGCACGCCCAGTCTGGAGGATCGATGCGTCCGGAACCAGAAGACATGCCAGGAACCTTTAAAGGTATCGATCGTTTGTCCCCGATGAGATTCGATGTGAATCTTCTTTTAGGGGTCATTCTGTGCCTGTTCCAGGCAGGATGCAGTGGAGGAGATCAACTCTCCCTGCGAAAGGACTCACCAGAAATTTTAAAGCCCCAGAGCCGGATTGTATTTTCACGTCCCGGGGAATCTTTGGAACAGGTGGCTCATCGAACAGGTTTTCAACTTGCGGTGCTCGAAAATTTGAATCCGGAGCTTCAGGAAATTGAACTGAATTCTGGGACTCAAGTTCGCTGCCCGATTGGCCAACCTGGAGTTCGGAAAGTAGAAAATGGAACCTGACGACGTCACTATTACTGAGCAGATTCAGTCATAGTGTTAGTTTTAATGTTGTCGGGAAAGTCGAGTTCTCTAGGAGAAGTCGATGGTGTGTTGAAAGAAATCAGGAGTAGATGAACGACAAGAAAAATTCCACTTCGGCCCGCCTTCGATCGGAGAATGTTGAAGATCAGCTTCTGGCTCCCTATGCGATGCGGAGCAGAGACAGTCGTGGTCGTCAGCACCCCGAGCCGATGGACGAATTTCGGACCGTGTATCAGCATGACAGAGATCGGGTGATTCATTGCACCGCATTTCGAAGGTTGGAATACAAGACGCAGGTTTTCGCCAACCATCAAGGTGATCACTACAGAACGAGATTGACCCATACTCTGGAAGTGGCTCAGGTTTCGAGAGCAGTGGCTCGAAGACTGGACCTCAATGAGGATCTTGTTGAGACCATCGCTCTCGTTCACGATGTGGGGCATCCACCATTTGGACATGCTGGAGAGAGAGAATTGGCAGGCCTGATGTCGAGCCATGGGGGATTCAACCATAATCGTCATGCTCTTCGCGTTGTGGATCTTCTCGAATCTAGGTATCCGGAATTCCCAGGTCTGAATTTGTCTTGGGAAGTCCGTGAATCGATCGTGAAGCATTATGGGAAATTCGATGAACCTGAACTGGCCGCTTTTTCACCAGGCGAGCCTCCTACGCTTGAAGCACAACTCGCTGATATTGGAGATTCGTTGGCTTACGACAGTCACGATCTCGACGACGGATTAAGGTCCGGCGTTCTCGATCTGAAAGAGTTGAGTTTGATCGATATCTTCAAAAGGGCGATGCAAAAGGTTGAGGATCGATACGGTCGAGGAATTTCGAACCGCGCATTTGTTGCGCGATGTGTATCGGGAGTGATCGCTGATCAAGTGAATGATCTCGTGACGACAAGCCGGGAAAGAATCAAGAATTTGACGGGAGTGGCAGAGGTGAGATCACACGATGGTCCGCTCTTGGGTTTTTCTCCTTCTATGACTTCTGACAAGGCTCAACTTCAAGGGTTCCTCCAAGAAAAACTATATCGAGATCCATACTGTGTCAGAGTTTCCCAGAAGGGGAGACGCATGGTTGCTGCTCTCTTTGAAGAATTTGTGAGAGAGCCTGCACAGTTACCCTCGGAGCACTTGGCACGCTGTGCAGAGATTGGTCGTGAGCGAGCGGTGTGTGATTATCTTGCTGGAATGACGGATCGATATTGTGCTCAGGAATATGAACGGCTTTTCATGCCGCACGGGAGTGACCCTGGGAGGCTCACCTGATGAGGTACTGGTCCATAGTTGTCGCTGCTGGAGATGGAACTCGGCTGGGCCAGCCTGTAAGAAAGGCTGCCGTTCAAATTTCAGGGCAAACTTTGGCCACGATTTCATCGCGGGCGAGTTGTCAGCATGTCGGGTGTGAAGGTCTGATTCTGGTGGTTCACTCAGACGATGTCGAAATTGCAGCGAACTGGGTTCACTCGATCGAACTTGGCGATCTCTCCTCGAAAGTGGTCGTCGGTGGAAGTTCTCGGAGAGAAAGTGTTCGAAGGGGATTTGAGGCTATCGATGCCGCCGGTGACGACTTGGTCGCGATCCATGATGCGGCGAGACCCCTGTTGCACCCCGATGATCTGGGCAGGGTTCTCGAGGAAGCGGAGAGGTCTGGCGCAGCAATTCTCGCAAGTCCGGTAACGGACACACTGCATCGGGGGGACGGAAATGCCCGCTGGAATGAAATCGTCGACCGAGAGAACCTATGGCAAGCCCAGACTCCCCAGGTCTTTCGTCATGAATTGTTGAAAAGTGCTCTTGCCCATGCTGCCCTTGCCGAAGGCGATGGCGATGGCGCTGGCACTGACGAAGTCGAAGGAATGGCCCATATAGGCCAGCCTGTCCAGATGCTGGAGTCTCTGCACCCTAATCCGAAGATTACCACCCCCGCAGACCTTCATTTCGTCGAGTTCATGACATCTTTTCCGGGGCGTTGAGAAGGGTTTTTTGGGCGATCGAGAGAAACAATATGGGAGTCCTTCCCCGTCTCTCTTGACCCGGAGCCCCGTATTGAGCAGACTCACATGATACCTGTCAGGTATAAAGTGGGCATCGAGGCTCATGTGAATCGCAACCCTTAGGTGCGCACCTCGGTTTCCAAAGATTTAGATCCGGGAGTTCAATCCGAACTCCCCTGTAGCGGGGAAGGGGAATTACCCCATGTTAAAAACATATAATGTCGTCACTTTGATCGCCTTTGTTGCGACTCTCCTAGTGGGTGGTGTCTTAGAAGCTCAAACCACCATCGGTGGAGATGTTAAACCCAAGAGAGCATTGAGATTAACCATTAGTGGTGACCTGTCTCTTTCATTCGTGGACCGGAGCAGCAGTTTCGGAGACGCCGCTCTCGGGGACGGTTCGGGTGGAGCAGGAAGTCCGCTGGCCGCAAATTGGGCTGAGCCTGTGCGCGATGGATTCTTTATCGATCCCATCTTCCAAATCGAATTGGATGCAGAAGTGTCTGAGGGAGTGAATGCTCTCATCAGTCTAGAGACTCCGTTTGACGCCAGTGAAAATCTGCGTGACGGGCAACTTCCTCTCGGAGTGGATGAAGCGAAGATCAGTTGGAAGGGTGCCATGAACCCTGATCTGAATCTTGAAATGGGATTGGTTCACTACGATCTTGATTTGGCCGGAAATGGTCATCCCATGTTCCTGAGCCTCGGAAATTCAGAGAGTGCTTTTGATAACCCCAATGCAGGCTTTGACGTCGGGACTCCTCAGTCCAGCTCTGCGGGTCTTGTTGATTCGCTGAATCCGTCCGGCGTGGTGGGGTACTACGATTTGGGAGAGAACTCCGTCGACGTACTCATGTTCGATCTCTCTTCGCTGAATGATGAGTCCTTGTTTGGATTCGTCTACAACATGCCTCTCGATGCTGGGGATTACAGCGGCGAGATGGGATTCACATTCGTCAACACCAAGAATGACGGAGGCTCTGATTTGTTCACCTTCGGTGGTGGAGCCAATGTTTCCGGCGAGGATGGACTCAAGTTTTACGGTGAACTCTACCTTCAGACCGGTGATTACGGATCCGGTGTAGGTGCGGGCACGATCGACCAGGATGCACATGCTTTCCTTGCGGGAGTACGTTACGACATTCCAGAGATCGATGACGATTCTGCGCCATGGATCGATGTCTCCATTTGGGATTACTCCGGTGACAGTGATTCCGCTGACGGGAAAAACGGGAACTTCGTCTCTTACGAGTTCAACAATGACACAGTGGTTCTCGAAGACGCCTACTATGGACTCGATCTCGATACCAACTACAGAGCCTTCAAGTTCAAAGGAGGAATGAATCTTTCTCCGGAGTGGTCGATTCAGGCCATGTACGCATACGCGTACTTGAATTCGAACTCGGGAGGATTTGGATCGAACCCCTCCAACAATAGTGACAAGTTGGGTGACGAGTTTGATATTCGCGCCACATACAGAGCGACAGATTTCCTGACTTTCCACCTCAATGCAGGCACACTTCAAAATGCCAAGGCATTGGGTGTCGGCTCTGGAGTTGAAGTGATGACTCTGACTTCAGAGGTTCGTTTCTGATTTTTCAGACAACGATTGAAAAAGGGTCCCCGGGTTTCATTCCCGGGGACCCTTTTTTTTGGTATCGCTGTAGAAACTCGCAAGAAGACCCCAGAGGCCCTACAATCCTCAATCCACAGCCTCTCATGAGTGTTTGTTTGCATGAGTGTTTGATTGCATGAGTGTTTGATTACAGGAGTGAATCTATGACGTTGAATGATGATCAAGCATCGAGACAACCCGATCACTTGTCGAAAGATGATTCTTCATCCGAATCTCAAACCCCATCGAGAAGAGTGGGACTGGGGACTGATCGTCATCGTCTTGAAGAAGGCGAGTCTTTGGTTCTCGCAGGAATCAGAATCCCTTCTCCGTTAAAAGCGGTCGCCCATTCGGATGGAGATGCATTATTGCATGCTTTAGCGGATGCGATTTTGGGAGGGTGCGGTGAGAGTGACATTGGAACTCATTTCCCAGATGACGATCCTCGCTGGAAAGATGTCGATTCGACAATATTGATCGAAGAGGTTCTTCTACTCGCGGAAAAAAAAGGTTGGGTTCCAGTCCAGATTGATACGGTTGTCCACTTGGAAAAACCCCGACTCAAGGAGTATGTACCGAAGATGAAAATGAATCTCGCTCAACTGTTGGGCATCTCCGAAGATGCTATTGGTCTGAAAGCCAAGACCGCTGAAGGTCTCGGACCTGTGGGTGAAGGCCTCGCTGTCGATACTTTCGCCATCGTTCAACTAGAGAGGACAGGAAACTGATGACTCTCAAGCTCTGGAACACTATGGCGAATGCCCTCGTCGAACTCGAACCCATCCACGCTGGTGAGGTTCGTATGTACAACTGCGGACCTACTGTTTATAGCGATCCTCACATTGGGAATTTCCGTTCATTCCTCATGGCAGATTTGTTGAGGAGGACTTGTGATCAAAGGGGATACAAGACGACCCAGATCATGAATATCACGGATGTGGGGCATCTGACGACAGATGACGTGGCAGACGCAACAGGTGAAGACAAACTAGAAAAGAAAGCACGTGAAGAGGGTTTAGATCCCTTCGAGATCGCAAGGAACTACGAACAAATTTTCCACGAGAACGCCGATCAACTTCACGTGCGCAAGGCTCACGAGTACCCAAGAGCGACCGATCACATTCCTGAGATGATCGAGATGATTGAGCAACTCATTGAAAATGGTCTTGCCTATTCGGTCGAAGGCGTCGGGGTGTATTTTCGAGTCAACGCATTTGATCAATATGGATGTCTTTCCGGAAACACTGTTGAGAATCTTGATTCGGGATCAAGAGTTGCAGTGGACGACCGGAAAGAATCAGCGCACGACTTTGCACTTTGGAAAATCGATGATAAACACCTCATGCAGTGGGAGAGTCCTTGGGGAAAAGGATTCCCTGGTTGGCATATCGAATGTTCTGCGATGAGCTACAAATTCTTGGGTGGTACCTTCGATATTCACACCGGTGGTGAGGATAATATTTTTCCCCACCATGAATGTGAGATTGCGCAATCAGTCGGATCCGGTACCGGCGATTTTGCGAAAGTTTGGGTACATGCTCGGCATCTTCTTGTCGACGGTGAAAAGATGTCGAAAAGCAAAGGTAACTTCTACACCATCAATGATCTTATTGAGAAGGGTTACAGAGGTTACGAAATTCGTTACAGCTTGATCGCAAGTCACTACAGGCAGCCGATGAATTTCACCATCGGAGGACTGGATGGAGATGCCAAAGCTTTGCAAAGAATCCGATCTTTGCGTGAGAAGTTAGAAAAGTGGAGTGCCGATCCTTCAGAAGTCATCGAAGGATTAGAGGTTGAAATCGAGACCGCCAGAAATGGATTCAATGACGCCATCGATGACGATCTCAACATTTCTGGAGCCCTCGGAGTGCTCCATGAAACGGTTCGATCTCTGGGTCGGCAGGAGCCCAAGGGGGACTCGGCGAGGCTCGCTTTGGGATTTTTGAGTCACTGCGATGAAATTCTTGGAGTAATTTTTGTCGAGGAAACATCGGAAGAGGACGGATTATCGGAAGAGCAGCAGTCTTGGGTGTTGGGACGTGAACAGGCCCGAAATGACAAAGACTGGGCTCTTGCCGATGAATTACGGGATAAATTGCAAGAATCCGGCATTTTGATTGAGGATGGACCTGAGGGAATGACGTGGTCCCGTATTCGATAGTTTTTTTGCGAATCAGGATCGATCTTTCGGAGAGGCTTGCAGGAAACTGAACCTATCGATATCGTTCTTCTCGCAAGACACCTGGGCTAGCGTAGCTCAGCGGTAGAGCTCCCGCCTTGTAAGCGGGTGGTCGTGGGTTCGACTCCCACCGCTAGCTTTCATAAAGCTCTTCTTTGTAAGGGCTTATGGGTGTATTCCGGGTGAGTGATCAGGTGGGAAAGTACTGAATTATCAGTACTTTCCTGACGTTTGTACTGTTCAGGAGCCGGAAAGAGAACGAAGAGAATCGGGGGGGTGTGCCCGAGTGGTTAAAGGGACTTGGCTGTAAACCAAGTGCGTCAGCTACGTAGGTTCGAATCCTACCGCCCCCAGTCTCTTCGTCCTCTTTTTAGCCAAATAAGCGGATTTGCTTGAAAGAAGCGTCCTGAAGTCGTCTCATTGCACACTTCGCACTTCACGGGAGTTTCAGAGATTCCCCTTGAGTGAACGTTGCTGTCTGGAAAGTTTCGCTGAGTGACAAGTGGTATCTGCGAAAAGAGATACCGGCGAAAAGAGATGGATGCAGAGCGAAGGCATCGTCGAGGAAAAAGAGGACGTCTTTTGACTTCCAACTTTTCCTAGAGTGTTGAAAGAAGTTTCGACACGTTCGAAGGATCACTTCGTCGCGAGTAGACGTTTGACTTCTGCGTGATCGGTTTTGTTGCGATGCGACAAACTGAAAACCAAGGAGTCGCATTGACAGTGTGAACAATTTGCGGGTGTAGCTTAGTGGTAAAGCCCCAGCCTTCCAAGCTGGTCATGTGGGTTCGATTCCCATCACCCGCTCCAAGGAATTCAGCAACACAGATGTGAAGTCGTGTTGTATTGACATTAGAGAACAGGGCTGCTGTAGCTCAGCTGGTAGAGCACGTCCTTGGTAAGGACGAGGTCACGGGTTCAAGTCCCGTCAGCAGCTCCAGACAATCGGACCTACACACGAGTGTAGGGATAAATCAAGAATAGTTACGCTGTAGCCGTGTCACGAGGGTGGCAGGTGGGGCGGGAAAAAGAGACCCTAACGAGCGATGAAAATCGGTCTGAGGGCGAGGAGATTGGATCATGGCGAAGGAAGTCTTCGTACGCGACAAGCCTCATTGCAACATCGGAACCATTGGTCACGTCGACCACGGAAAAACGACCTTGACCGCAGCGATCACGAACGTGCTCGCCGAGGCCGGTCTGTCCGAGAAGCAGGCGTTTGACCAGATCGACAATGCACCTGAGGAAAGAGAGCGTGGTATCACGATTGCCACCGCTCACGTTGAATATATGACGGAAGCGCGTCATTACGCTCACGTCGATTGTCCGGGACACGCGGATTACGTCAAAAACATGATCACCGGAGCCGCCCAAATGGATGGCGCTATTCTGGTGGTTTCTGCTGCTGACGGTCCGATGCCCCAAACTCGGGAGCACATCCTTCTGGCTCGCCAGGTCGGAGTGCCGAAGATCGTTGTCTTCATGAACAAGGCCGACATGGTCGATGACGAGGAGCTCATCGAGCTCGTCGAAATGGAGATCCGCGAACTTCTGAGCTATTACGAATTCCCAGGAGATGATATTCCAATCATCAAGGGGTCTGCGTTGAAAGCTCTTGAAGCTCCAGGTAGCGATGCCGCTGCACCGATCCTCGAGCTCATGAAGAGTGTCGATGATTACATCGAGATTCCTGAGCGTGATTCCGCCAAGGACTTCCTGATGCCTGTGGAGGACGTGTTCTCCATTGAAGGTCGTGGAACCGTGGTGACGGGTCGTATCGAGCAGGGAATCGTCAAGACCGGTGACGAGATCGAAATCGTGGGAATCAGAGATACCCAGAAGACGACTTGCACTGGTGTCGAAATGTTCCAGAAGACTCTCGACGAGGGTCAGGCAGGCGACAACGTGGGTGCGCTGCTTCGTGGAACCAAAAAAGAAGAAGTGACCCGGGGTCAAGTCTTGGCGAAGCCAGGAAGCATCACTCCTCACACGGAGTTCGAAGCTGAGGTATACATCCTTTCCAAGGACGAGGGTGGACGCCACTCTCCGTTCTTCAATGGATACCGCCCGCAGTTCTACTTCCGTACCACCGACGTCACTGGAAACACCGAAGTTGTCGGTGCGGACATGTGCATGCCGGGTGACAACGCCACCATCAAAGTGACATTGATCCAGCCCATCGCCATGGACGAGGGCTTGCGCTTCGCTATTCGCGAAGGAGGCAAGACTGTCGGTGCTGGTGTGGTGAGTAAAGTCGTTAAGTAAGAGACCGGTTTTCCGGTAAGTTCGACCGGGAACGCCGTGGTGCCCAATGAGGTACCACGGCGTTCCTGCTCCCTCAGAAGCGATAGCGCAGGTGTGATTGC
>ERZ802830.298-NODE-298-length-49239-cov-37.6553_pt1 | contig 49239 bp, 46 predicted proteins | sample MGYA00345654_ERZ802830 | MGnify/ENA primary metagenome ERZ802830 (study PRJEB30503, sample SAMEA104212375) | marine metagenome | biome: Westerlies Biome; feature: [SRF] surface water layer (ENVO:00010504) within the epipelagic zone...; material: water...
CAGTTTCCGCTTCACTGGTGCCACGTCATTGGCGCCACGTCACTGGTGCCGGTTAGCAGTTGCCGGTTTTGGGCGAAGGCGGCAGACTCACAAGAAACAGACTCATCAGAAGATGTCATGAAACACATGCCACTACATGGACCGACTTTTTACCCAGACCGTGACGACAAGAAAGGGACACGCCCATGACGGCAATGAAAGCAGATGCCTCCCCGGCAAGTCATGCGCCAGATCATGCGGCCAATTATGAGGCCGACTATATCATTGTCGGCGGCGGGTCTGCGGGCTGTGTCCTTGCCGCCCGCCTTAGCGAGGATGCGCGTATTTCAGTGCTGCTGATCGAGGCTGGCGGCGAAGATCGCAACCCGCTGATCCACATTCCGGCCGGCTATATCAAGACAATGGTCAATCCGGCAATGAACTGGATGTTCGAAACCGAACCGGAGGCAACCAGCGGCAACCGGCGGATCAAGACACCACGCGGCAAGGTGCTGGGCGGATCCTCTGCCATCAATGCCATGCTGTATGTACGCGGACAGTCAGCCGATTATGATGAATGGGCACAACGCGGCAATCCGGGGTGGGGATATGCCGATGTGCTGGAGTATTTCCGCAAGGCCGAGAATGCCGAATTTGCGACAGATGATGATCCCTACCATGCGCGGGGCGGACCTTTGAATGTTGCCACCTTGCGAAATCGCTATGCCGGGCTCGACAAGGTGATGGAGGCGGCCGCCAGTTGCGGTTATGCCAGCGATGTTGACTATAACGGGGCCAGTCAGGACGGGTTCAGCTATTATCAGGTGACGCAGAAAAACGGCATGCGGTTTTCAGCCAAGAAAGCCTATCTGGATGCGGCGCGCCGGCGGCCCAATCTGCGGGTCCTGACCGGGGCGCATGTCACAGCGATCGAATGCAGCGGCAACAGTGACCATCCAGTGGCAATGGGAGTGCGCTTTCAACGACAAGGCAAAACCGCCAGCGCGAAAAATGCCAACGCACAAAATGGCGATGCACGAACATTCAGTGCGCGGGCTGGCCACGAGGTCATTCTGGCGGCCGGGGCCATTCAGTCGCCACAGATTCTTGAACTTTCCGGCATCGGCAACCCTGAAATTCTCGCCATGCATGGCATTGCTGTCACGGCTGACAACAAGGGTGTTGGCGAGAATCTGGCAGATCATTACATTTCGCGGCTGTCCTGGCAGTTGTCATCGCCGCTGTCAGTGAACGCGCAGGCGCATGGCATCGGGCTTGTTGGCGCGGTGTTGCGCTATGCCATGACAAGGCGGGGTGTTCTCAGCATGCCGGCCGGTATGCTTGCCGGTTTTGTGCGCAGCCGTGACGGACTCGCGGGACCCGATATTCAATATCACATAGCAAATGCCAGCTTTGCCAATCCGGAAAAGCGTGTGTTTGACACATTTCCCGGCATGACCTTTGGCCCCTGCCAGTTGCGCCCCGAAAGCCGCGGCACCGTCCATATCGCCAGCTCTGATGCATTCTCTGCGCCCTTGATCCGCCCGAATTATCTGTCCACTGACGAGGATTGCCGCGTGCATGTGGCAGGCATGCGGATCGCCCGGCAGATAATGGAAAGTGATGTCATGGCACCACATGTCTTGCAGGAGTTAAAGCCGGGCGCTGATGCCAAAAGCGATGCTGACTTGCTGGCCTATGCACGTGAAACCGGTGTTACTCTCTATCATCCGGTGTCGACATGCCGGATGGGACCTGCGCCTGAAAATGGTGATGTGGTTGATGCGCGCCTGCGCGTCCATGGTGTGCGCAAACTGCGCGTTGTTGATGCATCGGTTATGCCGACCCTGATATCGGGCAATACCAATGCCCCGACCATCATGATCGCCGAAAAAGCCGCTGATATGATCAAGGCCGACAGAACGGAAGAGGCTGCCAGATGAACGAAGCCCCAGAAACCAGCACCGAGACAGGTACGGAAACAGGCACGGAAACAGGCACAGAGATTCCCCCCGAACTGGTCACGCAAATGACCGGCTGGCGCCGTGATTTCCATCGCCACCCCGAACCGGGGTTTGCTGAGGAGCGCACCTCTGCCCACATTGCGTCGCTTCTTGAATCCTTCGGCATCGAGGTTCACCGCAACATTGGAAAGACAGGCATCGTCGGCATTCTGCAGCGCGGCAACGGCCCCGGCAGTATTGCCTTCCGCGCTGATATGGATGCCCTTCCCATCACCGAGACGGGCACGCCTGAATGGGTGTCGGTGCATGACGGGGCAATGCATGCCTGCGGCCATGACGGGCATACGGCCATGTTGCTGGGGGCTGCCTGTCATCTGGCAGCAAAGGGTGACTTCAATGGCCGGATTGTCTTTATCTTCCAGCCAAATGAAGAGCATGGACAGGGCGCGCGCGCCATGATCGATGACGGGCTGTTCCAGCGGTTTCCTGCTGATGCTGTCTTTGCGATGCACAATATCCCCGGCATGAAAGCCGGCAGCTTTGCCACGCGTGCTGGTCCGATGACAGCAAGTGAAAGCCTGTTCGAACTGTCCGTCACCGCCCGCGGCGGTCATGCTGCCCTGCCACATATGGGTGTGGATGCCATTCTGGTAGGCGCCCAGCTGGTGACAGCCCTGCAATCGATCGTGTCGCGCAAACTCGATCCGGCACGAAACGGGGTTGTCTCAATCACTGAGTTTATCACCGATGGCAGCCGCAATGTGCTGCCATCATCAGCCCTGCTGAAGGGGGATGCCCGTGCCTTGAGCGATGATACAAACCATGCCATAGAGGCGCATATGCGGCGCATCGCGGCTGGCATTGCCGCTGCCCATGATGTCGATATCACGGTCACTTACGATACGATTTTTCCATCGCTGACGAATGACGCATCTGCCGTCAGCCACGCCATTGCCGCCGCCAGAACCATTAGCGACACGGTGGATCCCGCCTGTGATGCAAAGCTGTTTTCAGAAGATTTCGCCCATATGGCGCGCACGATACCAGGGTGTTTCATGCTGATCGGCAATGGCACCGACGCCAGCCACGCCCGCCCGCTGCATGCCAGCGATTATGACTTTAATGATGACATCCTGGGGCCGGGCGCTGCCTATACGGCAACCCTTGCACAGCAGTTTCTGGCCCGTCAGGACGCTGATTGATCATCTGCAAGATCAAGAGACAGGATCAGATCATCGACATTCAGATTGTCACCAATGCCGACTTCAATCGACGTGACGGTACCCCGCGCTTCTGAAGTCAGGATATTCTCCATCTTCATCGCCTCGATGATCGCCACATCCTGACCGGCCTGAACCTCATCACCAACCTCTACCAGAATGCGGGTGATCTGCCCCGGCATCGGTGCAACAATCTCATCGGCACCAGCACCTTCTGCTGCCGGCGGCATCAGCGACAGCATCGGGCCAAACCGCGCCGGCAGTATCTTTGCGGCCAGACGGTGTGATCCACGTGTAAGCGCGATATCATGTCCGGTACCGCGGACCTGAACGGCAACCGGCTCTTCATTGATTGTGCCATCAAACAGGCCAACAGGGCGGCGCAGCCGGCCGGACAGGGCATGGTGACGACCATCAACCACCACCATTGCCTCGCGGTTGGTCACAGCTTCAACCTCGACATCATACTGACGCCCCGTCTGATCGATGACGATAAAGGTACGGTCAGGTGATCCGGGATTGCGCTCTTCGATCTGCAGCGCCGCAATTGCCGTCCCCAGCGCGACAAGATCGGTGGCAGCCGCATCTGCAGGTGCCTCGGCAACAAAATCGCCGTCAAATTCAGCCGCGATAAATCCGGTCGTCAGATTGCCAGCCTTGAAAGCGCTGTTTTCCAGAACCGCTGACAGAAATTGCCGATTGCTGGCGATGCCGTCGATCTCATAATGATCAAGGGCAAGATGCAGACGATCAATGGCCTCATCGCGGCTTGGCGCGTGCGTCACCAGCTTTGCGATCATCGGATCATAATACATTGAAATTTCGCCGCCCTCGGCAACGCCGGCATCAACGCGTACCCCTTCGCCGACCGGTTCACGATACCGGGTCAGCTGGCCAATGGATGGCAGAAACCCGCGGGCCGGGTCTTCGGCATAGACACGCGCTTCAATCGCCCAGCCGTTTGGGGTGATATCATCCTGAGTCAGCCCCAGCTGTTCGCCAGCCGCCACGCGGATCATCTTTTCAACCAGATCCAGCCCGTACACCAGCTCGGTAACCGGATGTTCGACCTGCAGACGCGTATTCATTTCAAGAAAATAGAAGTCCTGATCGGCACCAACGATAAATTCAACGGTACCGGCAGACCTGTAATCAACAGCGCGGGCCAGTTCCACCGCCTGCTGGCCCATCGCTGCACGTGTTTCCAGAGAAATGAACGGGCTGGGGGCCTCTTCCACTACCTTCTGATGGCGCCGCTGAATGGAACATTCGCGCTCGCCAACATAGACGATATTGCCATGCTGGTCGGCAATCAGCTGAATTTCAATATGACGCGGCTGCGTGACAAATTTTTCAATGAACACGCGCGAATCACCAAAGGCCGTCTGCGCCTCGCTCATCGCGGCCCGCATGCCGTCAGCAAGGTCGCCAGCAGTCTCGATCACCCGCATGCCCTTGCCGCCACCGCCTGCCGACGCCTTGACCATGACCGGAAACCCGATCTTGCCCGCCGCTTTCAGCGCTTCATCGACATCGTCAACAGCGCCGGGCGTGCCCGGAACAACCGACACGCCTGCCTTTTCGGCAAGTGCCTTTGATTCAATCTTGTCACCCATCACACGGATGGCGTGGGTGCCGGGCCCGATGAAAACCAGTCCGGCCGCTTCCACCGCTTCGACGAAGGCGGCATTTTCAGACAGAAAGCCGAAGCCCGGGTGGATCGCCTCGGCCCCGGTATCTTTGGCAGCGGCGATGATCTTGTCCGCGCGCAGATAGCTTTCGGCCGAAGTCGCCGGCCCGATATGTACCGCCTCGTCAGCCATCTGCATGTGCGGTGTACCGGCATCGGCATCCGAATAGACGGCGACAGTGGCAATGCCCATGCGTTTTGCGGTGCGCATGATCCGGCAGGCGATCTCGCCGCGATTGGCAATCAGAATCTTGCTGAACATATGTGTAACGTTCCTTGCCTGTGACGCATCAAAGCGGGAGGTTGTCATGCTTGCGCGGCGGATTTTCCAGCTGCTTGTCCTGCAGCATGGACAATGCCCGCGCGATGCGCCGACGGCTATTGCGCGGCATGATTATATCATCCAGATAACCGCGCCCTGCGGCCACGAACGGGTTGGCAAATTTCTCGCGATATTCATTCGTCTTTGCTGCCAGCTTGTCCGGATCAGCTGCATCCTCGCGGAAGATGATCCGCGCGGCACCTTCTGGCCCCATCACTGCGATCTCGGCACTGGGCCACGCATAATTCACGTCACCACGCAGATGCTTTGACGCCATCACATCATACGCGCCGCCATAGGCCTTGCGCGTGATCAGGGTCACTTTCGGTACCGTCGCCTCGGCATAGGCGAACAGCAGCTTTGCACCATTGCTGATGATGCCACCCGTTTCCTGGGCAAGCCCCGGCATGAAGCCCGGCACATCAACCAGTGTTACCAACGGAATGTTGAACGCATCACAGAACCGCACGAACCGCGCCGCCTTGCGGGAGGCATTAATGTCAAGACACCCGGCCAGCACCATCGGCTGGTTGCCAACAATACCAACTGTCTTTCCATCAATTCGGGCAAAGCCGACAATGATGTTGGCTGCAAAATTCTGATGAATTTCAAAGAACTCGCCATTATCGGCAATCTGCAGAACAACCTGGCGCATGTCATAGGGGGTATTGGCATTGTCGGGGATGATGGCATCCAGCACCGCCGAAGGTCGGTCGACCGGATCATGACATGGCACAACAGGCGCATCTTCGCGGTTCGACAGCGGCAGATACCCCATCAGCGCGCGGGTCTGCATCAGCATTTCAATATCATTGGCAAAGGCGCCATGCGACACCCCTGATTGCCGACTATGCATCTTGGCGCCGCCAAGTTCCTCGGCCGTCAGATCCTCATGCGTCACTGTCTTGACCACATCCGGCCCGGTGACAAACATGTAGCTTGACCCCTCAACCATAAAGATGAAGTCGGTAATGGCAGGTGAATAGACAGCGCCACCGGCGCAAGGGCCCATGATCAGGGATATCTGCGGCACCACGCCTGATGCCAGCACATTGCGCTGAAACACCTCGGCATAGCCGCCAAGAGATGCGACACCCTCCTGAATGCGCGCACCACCGGAATCATTCAGTCCGATCAGCGGAATGCCCGTCTTGATCGCCTGATCCATGATCTTGCATATTTTTGCTGCATGCGTTTCGGAAAGTGATCCGCCAAGGACGGTGAAGTCCTGCGAATACACAAAGACCGGACGGCCTGAAATTGTGCCATAGCCGGTAACCACCCCGTCGCCAGGCACCTTCGCCTGTTCCATGCCAAAATCATGGCAGCGGTGTTCGACGAACATGTCCCATTCCTCGAACGAGGCATCATCCAGCAACAATGTAAGCCGTTCGCGCGCTGTCAGCTTGCCCTTTGCATGCTGTGTGTCGATCCTGCGCTGCCCGCCACCAAGGCGGGCCTGCGCGCGCTTTGCCTCAAGCTCGGCAAGAATATCGGTCATTCAAAGGGTCCTGTGCAATTCAGAAGACGCGTATCATGCTTCCTAAACTATCGGAAATGACAGCAGTCTTTCAACGCCTTTCGGATTGCGGCCTAGGCCAACACCCCGCCGTGCCGCATCGCGTGCTTCTTTGCCTTGTTCCAATAGCGGAAGAAACGTTTAAGATCGGGCGGCTCACCAAGTGCCACGAAAGATGTATCCTCAATCACTGAAATTTCCAGATCAGGACAGTTGGAGCGTACCGAAGACAGCAAGGCATGAAAGGCCGGGTTCGGCGTTGCCGGCACAAAAAGCCTTGTGACATGGGCTTCGGCCACAAGGGTTGCAATCACCTTGTCGGCCGTACCCGCCAGAATATCCATATCAAGCCCGGCCAGCGTCTCATAAATGAACATACGCCGTTTCAGACCGATCAGGGCGGCATCCAGATAGCTGTTGTCCCAGACAAAAACTGCGCGCGCGCCGCTGGCAGCTGCACTGAAAACAGGATGCGTCCGCCGCAATGCGTCTTCGTGAAGCCATACAAGATCAGCCATGCGGACCTCCCATATGCGGGAACAGCAAGTCACTCAGTCGTTCATAGGATTGGTCCAGCACCAGATTGTGACGCGGAACAGTGTTGATATCCGCGCCGCAATATTTCGCGACATTATCCAGATTGAAGATATAGGGCTTGTTGGAAAATGTGCTGGCGATCCATTGCCATGACAGATTGTTGCTGGCCGGATCACCATCCAGAAGATGCTGCAAAAACCAGCGCGCCCCGGCCTGCCACCGGACCCGCCGCCAATGCACGATGTAGGCCGCCAGATACATGCGCGCATGATTATGCAGATATCCAGTGTCGGCCAGCATGTTGACGAACTGGTCGATACAAGCCACTCCCGTCGCGCCATTCGCGATGTCCCGCGGCAAGTCATCCTCATATTCCGAGGCATCAAAACCGGTCTTGTACGGCTCTACATCCTGCCAGATACGATCAGGATAGGTCGCGTATATTCGCTGCCAATAGTCACGCCACGCCAGTTCCTGAATGAATTTTTCCGCCGCCTTCGGGTCCGCCACGGTGGCAAGCGCATGGTTGCGAACCTCATCAAGGCTCAGGATGCCGTGGCGGATATAGGGCGACAGATGCGTGACCGCACCATCGAGATGATTGCGACTTGCCGCATAGGCGCGCAGATCAATCTTTGCCAACGCCGCCTCAGCTTCTGCCCGCCCGCCAGCAATGGGCGATGGCGCACGCACATCCGGGCCCGTAATAGCATTTGTTTCGGGTGATGACAGGCTGACGACATGGCTGAACATGGCGGCCCGGTCGGGAAAGTTCCTGGGAAGGGTGTAATAACTGCTCATGCCGCCGAGATGGGGACAGATATGTCGATGTCAATCTTGCCTGCGTTCAAACAACGCGGATTGAAGCAGGTGAACAAGTCGGTGTCCGTCACACGGCTTCCGTCGCCAGCTGCCGGAAATTGATCAGGCGCCTGATGTTCAACGCGCACCTTTTGTATCTTCAAGGGCCATATCCTTGTCGACTTTATCTGTATCAACGATCTGCTGGATCACCGCAGCAAGCCATAACCGGCGTTGTTCCCCCACAGCATCCCGCAACGCGTCAATGCTGATGGTGCGCGACATCATCTCATACCCCGCCATCACCGACATAACCATGCCGGCGCGCAGCTGTGTGTGATCGCCGTCAAGCCGCATGGCCAGAGGCGAGATAACCTGCTCATCAAGCGCTGTCCTCAAGGCTGGCGCGCAATCCGGACTTGCTGCAACACGGACCAGCGCCATCATCGGATCGAACCCGCGCGTGGACTTCATATCCATGATCGCGGCAGCACGCGTCCCGAATGTCGACATCGGTCCGGCCAGCAATGCCCTGATATCCAGCTTTGGCGGCACGGCGGCCAGAAACAGTCCTTCTTTCGAGCCAAAGTAACGACCAATCAGCGCCACATTGACCCCAGCAAGATCAGCAATGGCCCGCAGGCCAATGCCGTCATACCCAAAATGCGTAAACTGGCTGCGCGCCGCCCGCAGGATGGCGTCGGCTGTCCGCACTGACACCGCTGTTGCCTGATCGTCCATAACAGCAACTTAAACGATCGTATAATTTTTTTCATCCTGAAAATATAAACGACCGTTTACACACATTTTTTAGTAAATTTACACGAATGTTTAAATTTTTTTCTGCGTCACGTATTTTTTACATATTTTTCAATATGATGCAGCCGGAAAAAATTATCCTGATCCTGTTGTCAGAATGATCTTTGGCGGGGCCTTACTCTGTTGCATATCGACAAAAGCCTTTGCGCCAGTCTGCTGGTCCCGGATTTCAGTCCACCCGTCTCCATTCACAGCACCCGCCGTCAGCAGGCGCAGCGCCTCGGAAAAGTCGTGAGTGCGATAGCAATAGGTGCCAGTGAAGGTGATGTCCAGAAGCGTAAAGCGCCGCCTATAAAGGCCTGGGGCGAAATTCTGCAGGCCGAGATAAACCATGATGCCGCCAGGCCGGACAATCGCCGATCCTGCCGCCCTTGTTATGCCCAAACCAACTGCATCAATCACGATGTCAGCCAATGCATCCTGTGCCGGCGCAGCGACCGGATCAAAGGCTTCACCGCCATCGAGCGCATCAAGAAGATCACGTCGCAACGCGTTCGGCTCGGCAATCCAGATATGCGAATGGTCATAGACCCGCAACAAAAGCGCGCACAGAAGACCAAACACGCCGCCACCGATAATGACAATCCCTATGTCCCGATCAGCACCATGCGCACTTGCCACGCGCATCGTTCTGACAGCACCCGTCGCGGCCAGTGCATCAGCGCATTGCCACCCCAGACCGCCGCCTGGCAACGGTTACACAGGCTGACCACCCGGCAACGCTGAATCTGTCCCCCGGTGTTACCATGGATTGGCTGTACTCGCCGTCTGCAGACCATTTCCGGGTAGCTGCCCTAGCTGGTTACCGACGCCATGAAGCGTTCCTTGATCATCACCGGATCCTTGTCGATGACAGGCACCTTGATGTTTCCAGATTCGCATTTTGAAACAATGACGGTTGCCGCATCACTGGCGAGCGCAGACTGCAACGCGGCGGCCGTATCCTCTGCAGCACATTCCACAACATTGTCGCACCCGCAGGCCTGCGCGACCTCGGCCAGCGATGTTTTCATGCCGGCATAGGTTGTCTGGTCACCCGTTGATCCATAGCTGCCATTATCAATAATCAGTAGAATAAAATTCGGGGCCGGATTGTTGGCAATCGTCGGCAGAGTGCCAAGATTCATCAGCACCGATCCGTCACCATCGATAGCGATCACCTTCTTGGCTTGCGTCAGCGCCAGCCCAAGGCCGATGGATGAAGCCAGACCCATCGTGCCCAGCATGTAAAAATTTGTCGGCTGGTCATCCAGCAGATGAAGTTCCTGGCTTGGCAGCCCGATATTGGCAACCACAAGCTGATCAGACATCAACGGCACAAGGGTCTTCAGGACATCACTTCTGATCATCGTCTTACTGCCTTTTCCAGAAGGTTGCATCCATCAGCACGGCGACCGGCTTTCGCGCCATATATGCATGCGACAGAATGCCGGACAGCTCTTCAGCATCCTCCGGCTGGTGAAAATGGTAAGTCGGGATATTCAGCTGCGCCAGCAATGCCTTGGTATGCACCGCCATTTCGACCTGACAGGCAACCGGCTCGCCAACTTCACCGCGATAGCTGATCAGCATCGGCAGGGGAATCCGGTAAAACTGGATCAGCGTCGTCAACGCATTGATGGTCACACCAATAGCGGTGTTCTGCATGATAATGGCTGGCCGCTTGCCACCCATAAAGGCACCGGCGCACAGTCCCATACCCTCATCCTCGCGGTTGGACGGCACATGTATCATCTCGTCTGACTGATCAATTTTCTCGATCACACCGGCCAGCTGTTTACAGGGTACGGTGGTTACAAAGCCGACATCATTGGCCGTCAACGCATCCATAATCGCGTCATTCACTGACATTTTCACTTAATCCTCTTGTCTTGATTTACGTCAGGGTCAGGCAAGTTTCTCACCCGGAAAATATTTACGAAGTCGCACATCACCGGCACGCGCATGTGCCTCCATGCCTTCCAGCCGTGAAATGCGTGCAGCCGCCAGGCCAACCTCGCGATTGGCTTCACGCGTCATTCTCTGTGTTGTCACGATTTTCATATATTTGTGAACGGAAAGACCGCCTGTGTAATGCGCCGCGCCATTGGTCGGCAGGATGTGGTTCGTTCCCGAGCACTTGTCACCATAGGTCACCGTCGTCTCTTCACCAATAAACAGTGACCCGTAATTTCGCAGAGCATCAGCATACCACGCATTCTGCGCCGTATGCACCTCCAGATGTTCGGCCGCATAGTCATCAGACACCGCCACTGCCTCATCCGCCGTATCACATAGAATCACCTCGCCATAATCACGCCAGGCAACAGTTGCCGTATTACAGGCCACCTTGGGGAGCGCGGCAATCAACCCGTTAATCAAGCCCATCACCTCATCAGCAAGCTGGCGCGATGTGGTGATCAGCCAGGCCGGCGAATCCGGCCCATGCTCTGCCTGGCTGACCAGATCCTCGGCCACAATTTGCGGGTCGGCACTGTCATCGGCAATAACAGCGATTTCCGTTGGGCCGGCAAACATGTCAATCCCGACACGGCCATACAGTGTACGCTTGGCCTCAGCCACAAACCGGTTACCGGGGCCAACAAGAATGCGCGCCGGGCGGCCTGTGAACAAACCGAATGTCATCGCCGCTATGCCCTGTACCCCGCCAAGGGCAAGGATGCTGTCCGCGCCGCATTTATCCATCGCATACAGAATAGCCGGATTGGGTCCAGCCGCGCCGCGCGGGGCGGTGCAGGCCACAATATTTTCAACGCCGGCAACGCGCGCCGTCGCAATCGACATAATGGCGGAGGCAACATGCGCATACCGCCCGCCCGGTACGTAACATCCAGCTGTTTCGATCGGGATCAGCTTTTGCCCAGCCCACAGCCCGGGTGACAATTCAGTCTCGAACGCAGAGATTGAATCCTTCTGCGCCTCGGCAAAACGCGTCACACGTTCATAGGAAAACTGGATATCATCTTTCAGCTGTTGCGAAATTTCATCCCCGGCAGCAGCAATCACATCTGCTGGCACGACAATGTCACCAGCATAGCCGTCCAGCTCCTTGCCATAGGCAATGGCCGCCGCCTCTCCCTCTGTTTCAATCCGCGCAAGCATTGTCTCGACAATGCGGCGTGTCTCGTCACTTCCGGTTTGCGGATTTTTGTTCGCCTTCTTCAGATATGTGATGGCCATTGGTAAGTTATTCTCCGTAAAACAATCTTGGCAGCCAAAGAGAAATTTGTGGGAACACAAAGATCAGGATCAACCCGATCACCTGAATAACCATGAATTGCATCATGCCAAAATAGATATCTTTCAGATCCCATTTCTGGCACGACTCCTTTCAGAAAATAAGCGGACAGCGCCACCGGCGGACTGAACCAGGCGGTCTGAAGATTAACCGCTACAAGAATACCAAACCAGACCAGATTGACATCCAGCTTCATCAGTACCGGAATTCAGCACCGACAGAAGTTCAACACTGGCCCAATGTGCATGTTGTGTTTTCATAGGTCAGACAGCTGTCGGCGTTTTAATCGCATGCTGACGCCGCACCTCTTCCAGCAGCTTAACTGCCAACACAGACAGCACATAATACGCTGCAAACTGATCCAGCAGCGCATCGCTGAGCGGCGTATCCGATGTGTCTCCACCCGGGTCTGATGTGGTAACCTTGCTCATGTTTCTGTCTGCTGACCATTTACCGCAGTCACTAAAGCTATCCTGGAAGACCGCACATTTCGATGACATATCTGGCGTTCATCCGGCGCGCCCACAACAACCATGGGACACTAGAACAAATGGGCAAGTGACGCGTCGAAACTGAACCGAACCTCTTCGCCAACATTGAGGTCTGAGACGTCACCAGAGGCAAAACGGAAGGCTGTGCCCTGCATCGACACAAGCTCGACAATCGTCTCGGTGCCAAGCCTTTCAACAAGCGTTACCTTGCCGGCCACATGCCCCTTCGGATCGATTTTCAGATGTTGCGGTCTGATACCGATGCGCACTTTACTGCCGATCGTCTTGTCGCCAGAAACAAGGCGAACATCGCTGGCCTCGATGCCTTCTCCCGTAAAACCGGCCCGCAATCCGTCAGCAGCAATCTGTGATAATTGCCCGTCGAAGAAGTTCATTTTTGGTGACCCCAAAAAGCCGGCAACAAATTCATTCACCGGCATGTTGAACAGATCCATGGGCGTGCCGACCTGCATCACCTCGCCATCCTTCAAAACCACGATCTTGTCAGCAAGCGTCATAGCCTCAACCTGATCATGCGTCACGTAAATGGTGGTGGCATCCAGCTGTTCGTGAAGTTTGGCGATTTCAACGCGCGTGTCGTGGCGCAACGCGGCATCAAGATTTGACAGCGGCTCATCGAACAGGAACACATCCGGGTTGCGCACAATTGCCCGACCAATCGCAACTCGCTGGCGCTGCCCGCCCGACAGCGCTGCTGGCCGTCGGTCAAGAAGATGTTCCATCTGCAAGATCTTTGCTGCCGCTTCCACCCGTTCCCTGATCTCGGACTTCGCCACACCCTGAAGGTCGAGAGAAAACGCCATGTTGTTGAATACCGACATGTGCGGGTACAAGGCATATGACTGAAACACCATAGCGATACCGCGTTTTGACGGTGGCAAGTCCATCACCTGACGGCCAGCAATGACGATTTCGCCACTCGACAACTTTTCCAGACCGGCAATCAGCCTCAGCAGAGTTGACTTGCCGCAGCCGGACGGCCCCACAAAGACGACAAATTCCCCCTTGTTGATCTCCAGGTCGACATGACGGATGACTTCTGTTTTGCCAAATGCCTTGTTAACGTCTTTCAGTTCGACTTGAGCCATTCAGATGTCCTCGAATGATGCGGTCAGGGTATCAAAATCAAAACAGCAGCGCAGTGTCTGCTCGGACGACACGCGGTCGAAAATAATCTGCCTTGCCCCACCCGACAATGCCGACATGTGGTTGGCATTCATCATCGCTGGCTGTGACTTGCGCCATTTCAGAAATGCTGCGTAATCACCATAAATGGAACCCGCACGCGCCGCCTCGTCGAGCGCCGCCCGCGAAAGATGCTGTTTGCTGATCGGCAGCCAGGTCTGGTTGCCTATCGAAAAGCCACCATTCGGTTCACTTGCCCGCCATACCATAGGCGTACGACAGGTGTCGCGTCCCTTGAAGGCCGGCGCGAATTCAATTCCCCACGGGTCCTGCAGCACCTCCAGCGGCAGATCCTGAACATCCTCCAGCCCCAGTTCCTCACCCTGATAAACGCAGGTCGAGCCAATCAGGCTTGTCTCCAGCTTCAACAGCAAAAGCTGCATGGCGTCCTGTCTGCCCACATCCAGGTCCAACGCAGCAAGTTGTCGCGTTGCGGCGCGTGGCACATCATGATTGGAAAAGGCGAAACACAGTCTGGCACTGTCGTTGAATTCCTGAATGGCACAGGAAATGGCCTGCTTCATCTCATCCACGGTCAATCCGGCCCATTCCAGAAGATCGAAATTATAGGTGGCGTGAAGCCGGCCCGGCGTGGTGAATGTAGCGCTGACCTTGACGGCGTCATCATTGTCACCATCCACCTCGCCCATCAGGAAGCGACCTTCATATTCATCAGCAACAGCGCGGATAGCCTCGCTGAATTGCTGGATCGATGGCTGATTCAACTGCGCCGCATCATGCAGCTGACGGAAGAATGGCTGCTGGTCCTGCGGCAATGGGCCAAGAGTAAAATCAGGATTTGGCGGATTGTTACGATAGGGCGATGTATCAGCATTGATGGTATGCACCGCATCCAGCCTGAACCCGTCAACGCCGCGGTCAAACCAGAAACGGGCGACCTGCATCAATGCCTCGCGCACGGCCGGATTGGCATGGTTCAGGTTTGGCTGGCTGGGCAGGAAGTTATGCAGATAATATTGCTGGCGCTGCGGTTCCCAGCTCCATGCACGCCCACCAAAAAAGGACAACCAGTTCGTGGGCGCCGACCCGTCTGGCAGCGGATCGACCCAGTGAAACCAGTCCGCCTTGTCATTATCACGCGACTGGCGACTGGCCTTGAACCAGTCATGCTGGTCCGAACAATGCGCCGGCACGATGTCGATCATCAGCCGCAGGCCACGTTCATGGACGCGTTCGATCAAATGATCGAAATCATCCAGCGTTCCGTATTCAGGATTGATCGCGCAGTAATCCGACACATCATACCCAAAATCCTTTTGTGGCGAGGCAAAGAACGGGCTGATCCAGACGACATCGACCCCCAGACCGGCAATATAGTCCAGCCGCCTGGTGATGCCCGGCAGATCGCCAATACCATCACCGTTGGAGTCCTGAAACGAGCGCGGATAGATCTGATAGATCACGGCGGTTTCCCACCATTCGAGTTCAGACAATGTCTATCCCCCCTTCACAGACCCGGCCAGCAGACCGCGTATGAAATAGCGCTGCATCGCCAGGAACACGATGACTGGTACAATCATGGAAATGACAGCCGAGGCATTCAGCAGATGAAGCTGGTCCTTGAAGGTGCCAAGCTGTTTTTCAAGGCGGATCGGAAACACCAGATCTGTGCCGTCATTCGGCCCGATATAAAGCGCTACGATCAGATCGTTCCAGACCCAGAGAAACTGGAAAATGCTGAAAGACGCCAGCGCCGGAACAGACAGTGGCACAATCAGCTTGGTGAAAATCTGGATGTGGTTCGCCCCGTCGATGCGTGCGCTCTCCAGCAGTTCACGTGGCAGACCAACGATATAGTTGCGCAGCAGATAAATGGCCAAGGGCAAACCAAAGGCCGTGTGTGTCACCCACAAGCTGGCAAATGATTTTGACGGGTAGCCACAGCTCTTCGTTGCCTCACAGTCAGTCAGAAACGCATTCAGGGCCGCGGCCCAGGACGCAATGCCGCTGAAACCTTGCAGAATAGGCAAGAAGGCGAGTTGTGTTGGCACCACCATCAGGGACACCACGCCCACAAACAGCCAGTCACGCCCCGGAAAGCGCATCCAGGCAAAGGCATATGCGGCAAACGCAGCAATGGTGATCGGAATGATTGTCGCAGGAATGGTTACGATAAATGAGGAAATCAGGGCGTTCGGCACATTCTTGTCTTTGAACAGCACTTCGACATACGCCTCTTTGCCGAACACCGGGTCCTGGTTGATGATGGCCTCAAGATTCTTCGGCTTGGGCACAGTCATTTCACTGAACGTCCAGGTAAAGTCTCCATTCGCCTGAAATACGAAAGAACCATCTCGAACAGCCATGGCCTCGCCGGGCGGCACCAGCTTGCGGATCAGCTTGGTCTTGCCGGGCTTGTCCGGATCAGGCACACGACCCTTGAACAGGATGGACTGCACCTCACCCTGAATTACAAAGCTTGTGTCTTCCTTGTTCAACCGGTCAAAGATGTTGCCGGTCATCTCCATTACTTCAACGGTTTCGCCCTTGTCATGGGTGCTGAAGCGATGGCCAAGATCGGTGGTTGTATAGGCTGTCCAGAAGCCGGAGGTCTGAGACGCCAGTTCCGAGCGAAATGACGTCGTGATCAGAGCCACAAAGGGAACGACCCAGATAAACACGATCAGCCCCAGAACGACGTGGCGAAGGGTTTTACTTATCATCAGTTCACTCCCTTCTGTTCACGGCGAATACGCCAGGCATTGAAAACCATATTTGGTATGACCGTAAGCATCAGCATGATGGCAATGGCCGCAAACAGATTGTCGACATTATCGCCTCCGATGGACCAGTTATTGCGCGCATTTTCCATCATCGTGGCAAGCAGCAGCTTGTCATCATCATTTGCCGACAGCGCATAGGGAATATCAAAGACCTTAAGCACCAGGATCACCAGGGTCGTCCAGACAACGACAACGGTTGAATAGATCTGGGGCAGTTTCACACGGAAAAACATCTGAAACGGGTTCGCCCCGTCAATTGTTGCCGCCTCGATCGTATCCTGCGGCACCCCGCGAAGCGCCGCCGAAAAGATCACCATCGCAAACCCCGTCTGCACCCATACAAGGATCCACATGAGGAAGAAATTTCCCCAGAATTTCAGATTATAGAGCGGCTCGTTATATTCTGCCCCATGCCCCAATAGCGCCTTCAGAAGCCCGATTTGATAGCTGGGTGTGGCGCCGTTGATGGTGACAAGCGGTTCAATCCCGCCTCCGGCAAAAATATTTCGCCAGATCACTGCTGCACCAACAAAGGAAATTGCCATTGGCACAAAAATGAATGTCTTGGCAACAACCCCCCAACGGACTGAGTCAGCCAGCACAGCAATCAGCAAACCAAGCGAAATACAGACTGACGGCACAAGTATCAGCCACATAAGACTGTTACGCATGGCGTATCTGAACTGGGTATAGCCAAGCGCCGCCGGGTCCCACAGAAACGCATAGTTGCGCGTTGTCAGCTCGCCGCTTGCCTCCTGAAAGGACAGGCTGAGCGTCAGAAACGCCGGCACCAGCAGAAACAGCAACAGCAACACCAGCGTTGGCCCGACAAAAATCCATGGCTGGATCGCTTCTATGATGCCCGATTCACGGCCCGGCGCATCAGGAGCCCGTACATGTGCAAGACCGAGATTGAGCCAGTTGGTGATCCAAAAATACAGAAATGAAATACCGACAGCGATAATAACCGCACGAAGGGCGAAGCCGATCTTTGCAAAGCGCTCGCGCGTGTCAAATTCCGGCATCGTCCAGGAATTGGCGTTATGAAGCCAGACACCAAGGCTTTCAAACAGCGCATCCAATGGTGCCGAAGCCGAAAAAGCAGCAATGGCCACGATCGGCAGAACGCAGACAACAGTCAGAATAATGGCAAGGCCGTTGCCGACTATAGCAGGTTTTAACGCGCCCATATCTTTACCAAAAAGCAAGTCCACGACGGACATCAAGTCGTCGTGGAAACAGGAAGGAAAAGAGCACGGCGTTCATCCCGTGCTCTTCGATGTCTTTCCGCGATACCGTGTCTTACTTGATGGCATCCCATGCTGCCTGAATATTGTCGGCAGTTGTTTTGGCATCCTGACCATTGGCAAAGGCAGTCATCTCGCTCCAGAACGCACCCGCACCGATGGCACCTGGCATCAGATCAGAGGCATCGAACCGGAAGGTTGTGGCATTCAGCAGAATTTCGCCCTGCTTCATCAGCGCAGGCGAAGAATAGGCTGAAAGATCGGCGCCCTTGTGCGCTGTCAGGAACTGTCCCTGCGACATCCATACTTCATGAGCCGAAGCCTCGGTCAGATACTGGAAGAAGGCACGGGTAGCAGGTGACTCCTTGGTCATTGTGTACAGGGTGCCAGCACCAAGTACCGGGTTACCAAGATTGGCCGATGCATATGGCGGGAAGTAGAAGAAGTCAGCAATGCCCTCTTCAACCTCGGCGCCCTTTTCCGGGAAGAAGGCCGGGATAAAGGATGCCTGACGATGCATCATGCATTTTGGTGGTGACGAAAACAGACCCTTTGGCGCATCACCGAAAAAGGTTGTGGCCACAGCAGCTGAACCACCAGCAACATAATCGTCATTGCGTGAGAACTGGCCATAGACCTTCATGGCATTCAGCACTTCCGGGCTGTTGAATGGCAGGTCGTTCGACACCCACCTGTCGTAGTTTTCTGGTGATGTCGTCCGCAGCATCAGATCTTCCATCCAGTCGGTAGCTGTCCAGCCGGTTGCATTGCCCGACTCAACTCCGATGCACCACGGGGTGTTACCATCGCTGACCATCTGATCAGACAAGGCAATCAGTTCTTCCATGGTTTGCGGGATTTCGTAGCCGTTATCCTCAAACTGCTCAGGCAGATACCAGACCAGCGACTTCAGGTCCTTCTTGAACGGGAAGCCGTAAAAATGTTCGTTGCCGCTTTCGTCGGCATAGGTGCCAAGCGCAACCCATGACGGGCCAGCACCGTAATTCTCTGCCATCCAGTTACCAAGCTCGTCGCCAAGAGGGGTCAGATGCCCTTCCTTGGCCATGTCGCCAGCAAGGCCCGGCTGTGGGAAGATCGCGATATTTGGTGCGTTATTCGACCGCAAGTCAGCAACGATCAGCGCTGCAAAATCACGCGAACCTGAATATTTTACGACAGCTCCTGTGGCCTTTTCAAAACAGCTTGCCGTCGCGAGAAGATTCTCCTCGTCCTTGCCCTGCATCGAACCAGCAATAGTGATAACCTCACCCTCGAATTTGCCGAGGTCTCCCAGCTTGGACGGTGTGTCACACACATCTGCATGTGCAGCACCGCTTAGTCCGAACGACGCGACGGCAGCAACCGCAGCGACACCCAAAATTCTTGTACCAAAGATCATTCTTTCCTCCGATCATTCGTTCTAGCCGAGATGGCTTGGTAGGCAGCTTAAATCTAAACGCAATATCAGTTCACCATATTTTTAGCTGATGAACGGCCCCTTGTTTTGCCGCCTGATAAACCTAGGATAATACAGCGTTTAAGCCTACGGCAAGGCGGGTTGATCCCGCTCTGCGCCGTTATTGTCTTTTGTTGTCTAGGGCACCTCTTCGCCAAGTGCCGCCGTGTAAATTTCATACCATGTCTGGCGGTCAACAGCCACCTCGGCAGCTTTGCCAAAATCGGCAATGCGCTGCAGATTATTGGTTCCCATGACCGGCATGATCCGCGCCGGATGTGCCATCAGCCAGGCAATTGCAACCGAGGTGACATCACTGCCGAGCCGAGCAGCCACATTGCTGATTTCCGCGTGCAGCGCCTTGTTTTCCGGGCCAAACAGCGCCCCGCCTGCCAGCGGCGACCAGGCCATCGGCGCAATGCCGCGCTGCTGCAAACAGGCAATATCGCCATTGGTGAACGGCGCATGGTGCAGCACACTGATTTCAATCTGGTTGGTGACAATCGGCGCCTTCATGGCCGACTGCAGCAAATCCATATCCCATGACCGAAAATTCGAAACGCCAACAGCACGGATTTTTCCCGATGCCACCAGATCATCCAGCGCAGCGCCTGTTTCGTGATGATCCATCATCGGATCAGGGCGGTGGATCAACAACACGTCAATCTGGTCGATCCCCATCAATTGCAGCGATGCGTCTACCGATGTCGTGATGTGCGCGCGTGAAGTATCATAATACTTCACCCGTGCCGCCGCATGCCGTCCCGCAGGTGCCACGATATCGCATTTGGTGACAATCTCGATTTGGTCGCGCAGGTCAGTTCCCCTCAGCGCCTTGCCCAGCACCTCTTCGGCCATATAGCCGCCATAGATATCGGCCTGATCCATGGTGGTGATGCCTTGTGCCAGACAGGATTCGATTTTCGCCTGCACATGCGCCGGCGATGTATCGGTGTCTTCGGCAAGTCGCCACATGCCATAGACAATCCGTGACATCGACAGATCTTTGCCAAGCGTTACGCGTTCCATCAACGTCTCTCTCCCGCAGCAAGCGGCGTTGCCGGCACCTTTTCGGGCACGCGTCCATACATTTCGGGAAGCGAGCATGTCTCCAGATGCGGCATCACATGTGTGCCGAAATGTTTGCATTCATCGATATGAGGATAGCCGGACAGGATGAAAGCACGGATGCCCATCTTTCTGTAGGCTTCCAGTTCTGAGAGAACCTGATCGGCTGACCCGACCAGTGCCGCACCGCAGCCCGAGCGCGCACGCCCGACACCTGTCCACAGATGCGGTTCGATAAAGCCTTCCATGTCGGCCAGTTCACGGTTGCGCGCCTGCCGCGCCACGCCCAGCGATGTGCTGTCCAGCGCCCGGCCCCTGATTTCAGCTCCCTTGTCATCATCCAGCCGCGAGACCAGTTCAGCCGCATATTCGCGTGCCTCGGCCTCGGAGTCCCGCACAATGACGTGACAGCGCAGCCCGTAATCCAGCGTCCGGCCATGGCTGGCAGCGCGCTGATGAACTGCTTTCATGCGTTCAGCCAGATCGACCTTTGTTTCCGGCCACATCAGATAGACGTCACAGAACTCGCCACACAGATCCAGCGCGGGCGGTGAATAGCCACCGAAATACAGCAGCGGGCCTCCATTCTGCTGATATGGCCGTGCCGGATCGGTGGTCAGCCCTTCGAACTGATAGATATTGCCCTCATGGTTGATTTCATCCTGCGACCAGGCCTGTTTCAGAATCTGCACAACCTCGCGTGAGCGATTGTAGCGATAAGCGCTGTCCTCGGTTTCACCCGGAAAATCCGATGAAATGATATTGACCGTCAGCCTGCCTTCCAGCATGTGATCAAGCGTGGCCAGCGTTCGCGCCAGCATGATCGGTTGCATCTCGCCGCATCGCACAGCAGCCAGAAGGTTGATCTTGCTGGTCAGCGGCGCACAGCCGGCAACAAATGACAGGGTGTCCTGACCGACCTGATATGAGGACGGGCACAGGATATTGCCAAATCCCTGCGTCTCGGCCTCACGCACGATGTCCGAACAATGCGCCCATGATGATCGCAGCGTCCCTTCGGGCACGCCAAGATAGCGGTAGTCGTCAGAACACAGCGCTGCAAACCATGCATATTCGGCAGCATCAAGGTCTGGCGATGTAATCGGTACAATACTCACTCGTCCAGCCCTTCCCCTCACGGCCAATCATTGCTATTGGCGTATCAGGCAGTGTACGGTAAATCAATAGTATATCAATTTGTCAGATTGTTAATGTCCAGCATCAATCAGAAACGCAATGCGGATCCGGTACCCGACGCAGCGAACCTGCCGATCTATCAGCAGATCGCCAGCACATTGCGGCGCGGGATCATGACTGGACAGCTTGTTGACGGGCAACCGCTGCCCCCGGAGCGACAACTCGCCCGGCAGTTTGGTGTCTCGGTTGTCACATTGCGCAAAGCCCTGCAATTGCTGGCAAATGACGGCATGCTGCGCCGCCGCCAGGGGTCTGGCAATTATGTAAGTGCGCGCGCCGACCCGGAACAGAAATACGGATTTTTCAGAATCGAGACACTGGCTGGCGGCGGTCTGCCAACGGCAGATTATCTGTCTGTTGACCTGCAGCCACGTCCGCCCCGTCTTCCCGCATTCGGGACCGGCGGTGATGTGTGGCGAATCCGGCGGCTGCGCGCACTCGATTCGGTACCCGCCGTGCTGGAAGAGATATGGCTGGATGGCAGCTGCGCTGATCAGCTGGATATGAGCTGGTTGCCGGAATCGCTTTACGCGTTCTATCAGTCAGAACTTGGTTTCTGGATATCACGCGCCGAGGACAGCGTTGGCGTTGGCACTATCCCGGACTGGGCACCTGACATATTCGGCCTTGCTGCCGGCAGCGCAAGCGGTGTAGTTGACCGGCGCGCGTGGGCGCAGGGGCCTGACGCCATCGAATATTCGCGAAGCTGGTTCAACCCGGCCACCGCCCGTTATGTTGCACGGCTGATCTAGGGGAGATTTTCTGATGAACCAACGCCACCTTCGCTATGGTATTGTCGGCTGCGGAATGATGGGCCGAGAGCATATTCGCAACATCAGCCTGCTCGACGCAGCAAGCATTGTTGCGATTCTTGAACCCGATGCGGGCATGCGCGCAGCGGCAGCAGAACTTGCCCCGGGCGCCAACTTTGTCGAAGATGTCGGGGCGCTGGCATTGCGGGATGATATCGATGCGCTGGTCATCGCTTCACCCAATCATCTTCATCTTGATCAGATTGAGGCGCTGTCGGTAAACCCGCGTCCACTTCTGGTGGAAAAACCGCTTTACACCGACATGGCGCAAGCCGCCCGGCTTGAGGCCATTGCCGCGTCATACAAGGCACCCGTCTGGGTGGCGATGGAATATCGCTACATGCCTGCTGTGCACCGTCTGATCCAAGAAATTCCGGAATCGGCAGGTGATCTGAAAATGCTGACCATCCGTGAACATCGCTTCCCGTTCCTTGCAAAGATCGGCGACTGGAATCGCTTCAACAGCAATACCGGTGGCACACTGGTCGAAAAATGCTGTCACTTTTTCGATCTGATGCGCCTGATCACCGGTGGCGAGGCTGTGCGGGTCATGGCGTCTGCCGGACAGGCCGTCAACCATCTGGATGAACGCTATAAAGGCAAGGTGCCGGATATCTGGGACCATGGCTTTGTGCTTGTCGATTTCGACAATGGCAAGCGGGCGATGCTGGAGCTGTGCATGTTTGCCGAGGGATCACGCTTTCAGGAAAAGATCTCGGCCATCGGTTCAACCGGCATGGTCGAAGCCTTTGTGCCCGGCCCGACAAGGTTCTGGCCCGAAGATGCCGGCCCGCCGCCTGTTGCCGAACTGGTTGTCTCGCCCCGGTCAATGACCGGCGGGCGGCGTGAGGAGATCGAGGTTGATCCGGCCTTGCTGGCTGCTGGCGATCATAATGGCGCAACCTTCTATCAGCATGAACGGTTTGCCGCCGTTGCCCGCGGCACGGGCAAGATCGAGGTTGGTCTTGATGATGGTGCAAAGGCTGTAGCCATCGGGCTTGCGGCGCAGGCCAGCGCTGCCAGCGGCAAGGCGGTAATGCTGGACTGACGCCGGCGCGCAACCCGTTCCCGCCCCAAAATACAGGTTCGGAAAATACGGGTTCAGGAAATACCGGCTCGGCAAGATCGAAAGCGGAAAAGAAATCCTGGTGCTGGCTAAGCCACGTCTTGTACGGGGGATGCGTTGGCAAGCCATGATGTCAAACGCGCCGCAGCATCCTCATCCAGAACCAGCCCCAGTTTTGATCGCCGCCATAAAATGTCATCGGCAGTCATCGCCCATTCATGCTGCCGCAGCCAGTCAACTTCGCGCGCATAGAGTGTACCGCCAAAACAGACGCCCAGATCGTCAATATCCTTTGTGCCAGCCAGCATGTTGAACGCATCCATCCCATAGGCGCGCACCAGCCGTTCAGCCCAGTCACGGTGCAGATAAGCATGTTCAGTCATCAGCCGGTCAGGCAATCCATCCCGCTCGGCCAGTTGGAAGTGACCGCCCGGCAATGCTTCGGTTTTGCTCCAGCACGGGCCCATATCGGGGAACCATGGTGCAAGTTTTTCCAGCGCATGTTCCGCCAGCCGCCGATAGGTGGTGATCTTGCCACCAAACACATTCAGCACTGGTGCCACACCGGCATCATCCTCACATGTCAGCACGTAATCGCGCGTCGTTGCCGCTGCTGAACCGGCCTTGTCATCATATAGCGGTCGTACCCCGGAAAAACTGGCGACCACATCATCAGCCGTCACCTGTTTCTTGAAAAACCCGTTTACCGCCTCCAGCAGATAATCGCGTTCAGCAGCACTGCAGCTGGCAGTTGCCGGATCAGTTTCATGATCGACATCTGTGGTGCCGATCAGCGTGAAGTCGCGCTCATAAGGAATGGCGAAAATGATCCGGCCGTCAGCCAACTGCAGAAAGTAGGGCTGGGCGTGGTCAAACAGGCGTTTGGTGATGATATGGCTGCCGCGAACAAGGCGCAGACCGTGCTGGTTGCCGCGGCGCATATCACCGCTCAACACGGCCTCAGCCCACGGTCCGGCGGCATTGACGATGGATTTTGCACGCACCTCGCGCACCCTGCCGCCGGGTGCTTCGATCTTTACGTGCCAGATGCCATCTTGGCGGCGCGCATTGCGAAAGGACGTGCGTGTCAGAATGTCCGCGCCATGCATCGCTGCCGAACGGGCATTCAGAACGACAAGGCGCGAATCCTCAACCCAGCAGTCAGAATATTCAAAGGCCAGACCGAACTGGTCCTTTAGCGGGGCCCCGGCCGGATGGCGGCCAAGCGACAAGGTCCGGCAGGCAGGCAATATCTGCCGGCCACCAATATGGTCATAGACGAACAATCCCAGACGTGTCAGCCAGGCAGGCCGGCGCCCCTTCAGCCCCGGAACATAGCCAAGAACACGCCCAAGAGCGGACGTATCATTGGCATAGCGCAACGCCCGATTGACCGGCAGGACAAAGCGCAGCGGCCAGGCAATATGCGGCATCATGCCAAGCAATATCTCACGTTCCTGAAGCGCTTCACGCACCATTCTGAACTGGAAATATTCAAGATAGCGCAACCCGCCATGAAACAGTTTGGTCGAGGCTGATGATGTTGCCTGCGCAAGGTCATCCTTCTCGCACAACATAACCGAAAGGCCCCGTCCGGCAGCATCACGGGCGATACCGCAGCCATTCACGCCGCCCCCGATGATGAACATATCATAGAGGGTGTCTTTGTCGTTCCGTGTATCTTTGCCTGATGTCATGACCAACCTGCCTTCACTGGACAGCCCGCCTTCACTGGACAGTATTGTCTGGTGTGATGATCTGTGTGCCGCCCGCAGCCGCAGCAGCGATAAAACCGGCCGGCGGGGCGCAATCTGTCACCACGAAGTCAAGATCGGCAACATCGCAGATGCGCACCGGGGCCTGACGCTGGAACTTGCTGGAGTCGCAGACCAGAATACGCAGCCGCGCGTTCTTCAGGATGGCGCGGGCGACATCAACCTCTCGGCTGTCAAAATCCAGAACAGCCCCGTCATCATCCACCGCCGAGGCACCGATCACCGCATAATCCATCTTGTAGCGCCCGATGAAATCAACAGCCGCGCCGCCGACGACGGCCCCGTCTTCATTGCGCACACTGCCGCCAACTAGAACCAGCTGCTTGTCCGGGGCGCGGGTCATCATCTGCAGAATGTTCAGATTGTTGGTCAGCACCATCAGATTGCGATGCCCGAACAGCGCCGTCGCAACAGCCTCGGTCGTCGTCCCTAGGTTCAGCGCCACCGCACAGTCACCAGGGATCAGTTCGGCCGCCAATGTGCCGATGACCTGTTTTTGCGACAACGCGATATTGCGGCGTTCGGCATATTCAATATTCGCAACCGTTACCGGCCGCCGCGCCCCACCATGCGTGCGGGCTGCCATGCCTGTATCACACAGCACCGACAGATCACGCCTGATCTGCTGCGTGGTCACCCCATGCTGGCGGGCCAACGCGTCAACGCTGACCTCACCATCAGTCTGCAACTGCATCAATATGGCTGACTGTCTGTTTGGAAGCACCGTCATGAACCGCAAGATAACTTTCCGTAATGTTCATCTGTTGTCTTTATAAGCAGATTAGATGTTCAAGTGAACATAATTCCTGTAAAATATTATGATAAATGAAAGAAAGCCGTCTATGCTGGTCCAGGGGATGACCACCCCCGGCACGCAGCAGTATCCTTCAAGGACAAAAAAAACATCTGGTGCAACGCGAGTGGATTTATTGCAGATGACTGCAAAATATGCCATCCGGCAGTTATTGCAGGCCCCACCGCCGCATCAGGATATAAACAAAACGCTAAAGTAAGCGCTAGCCCTTCACGCAACAGCTAAGTAAACTAGGTTCAATAGCCAGTGCTTCCCCATCGCGAAACGACCCACAAAATCAACAATGCCCAAGCCATACCATACCACCAATGAATACGTTTAACGAACGAGGTGGATAAAGGCACGTTCTCTTGTTTTTTTGTCATTATAGCTCCAAGGAAAGGTCGTTTTTACTCAATTATCACTACGCCAAGTCACTACCCTATAAAACACTAACGCGCCAATAATAGAGCTTGTGGCCAAAGTAACCAGCGGAGACATTTGTTCAGGAAAAAGCACCCTAGATCCGAATGCGTAAAACAATGCTGTGATTGCTCCTGCCCAGGTTGCAAGTATTCGCTTTAGCATTGTCACCTTACGTATACTTAAATTTTTTTACGCTCTAGAAAATATGTAAGGACCAAACACTAAAATTACTAGATAAAGATATACCCAAAGCTTTTGAGACAAACTAATCGTTTAAGTGGACTACAATACAGAAAGTCCTATCAAAATGTTATCGGGACACACAAAACTGGTTCAACATAAGAAATGTTAGAGGTCAGCGCCGTTCCTAAATCTAGCAAAACCACCCAAGTTGAATCGGGATAATTCTTTATGTTTTGGGTCTCTACTTAGGAGGTTTGTGTGACAATCGGCTTCATTGGGCTTGGCAAAATGGGTGCAGCGATGGCACCGCATTTGGTTGAGGCGGGTTATAGTGTCATCGGGCATGACATTGTGAAACCGCCTGCATTGCCTGCAGAATTAGTATTTGCCTCTGATCTTGCTTCAGTAGCGAACTGTAAGATTGTAATCACAATGCTCCCAGATGGTGACATTGTTGAAGGTGTTATCAAAACATTGTGCACGATGGGTTGTAAGGCCAAGTTCATAGATATGTCATCTTCGCACCCAGATGTAAGTCTAAGATTATACCTTGCGTTGAAGGCGGATAATATTTCCTTCATCGACGCCCCGGTGTCTGGTGGGGTTGGTAGGGCCCAAAATGCTTGCCTGCAAATAATGGCGGGAGGCGATGCTGAAGAAGTTGCTCAATTAGAGCCAACCCTTTCTAGCATGGGTTCTGTAATATATCTTGGGCCCGCGGGGTGTGGCCATGCGATGAAAGCACTCAACAACTATGTCTCAGCAGCTGGTCTGATTGCTAGTTTTGAAGCACTTGCGGTTGCACGCGATCTTGGCATTGCGCCAGAAAGATTTCTTGAAGTAATTAACAGTTCCACCGGGCGCAACAACACGACCGAGTCTAAGATAGAGCGTTACGTTTTATCCGAGACCTTTGATTCTGGTTTTGCTCTAAAACTTATGGCAAAGGACGTGGCTATCGCTTCATCAATATCAGCCGCAAGTGGCGCCCATGGACCTGTCACTGCCGCTGTCCGCCAATTTCTGGAAACGGGACTCGCTTCGTTAGGTGATGAGGCAGACCACACAGAGCTTTATTTGAAAGTGGCTAACCATCAGGTTGGCCTCTAGATGGAAAACTGGCAGCGAGTTTCTTGTGCCCATGAGGCCATTCGATATAATTTCATTTCAATATAATTTCAAATTTCTATAAAAGATCAACCAGTGACGGCCTCTCAGGGTTTAACTATTAGGCCGTAAGTAGGAAGCTGGCTGAGATGGTGACCTTTGAAAACAAGCTCAAAGCTGGTGATAAAACTGTCGTGGTGAAGGTAACGATAAAATACGCTAGCGAAAGCAAAATTAATACTGATTTATAGTACTTCCATGTCAGCGCACCGATCCCCAACGCGCCCCTTCATACTCCTGAAACATTTAGGCTTCACAAACAACATCCGGAGAACATCGCTCTTTCCCGGTAACAAAAGGGGTTCGAATCCCCAATCAGACACCAACAGGCAATTCAACCGGAATGTCAAAAAATCAACCTTCGCTTTTCATAATTTGAGGAGGTGTTGTTTGTTTTTGTCCAAACCTTGTCTCAGCTTTTAGCTAATTTTAGGCCACAACGTTGACTACTGATCAAAGGCTTAGTGAAAATAATTTGCCACATTTTAATTTACAGCTAACAAATTTTGATCTTGGATTGTGGCTAAAGGACCGGAATGCTATTTTTGGCCTCGTCTATGAGAAAGGTACATCAAAAATCCTCGTTTATTGTTCCAACCATCCCTCTTTTCAAAACACACTGTTTGATTACCAGCGCAAGCTTTAACAACACATACTAAGGTTTAGAATAATTCCATGTTCAACAGCGGGATTTCTATTGAAACCATTATCAAAATATCTCTATGGGCAATTTTTGTTGGCTTAAGTGTAACTTCTTTTTTTGATTTTGAAGATTGGACTAGCAGGCTGAGCTGGTCATTCAGATTTTTACTCTTGGCTCTGATTTTACACATTGTTGTTTCTTGGATTTATAGAGATTAAATCATTGCGTGATCTGATAAATTTTCTCTGGTAAAGCCCACGTTTCTCATCTTTGTAGCCGTTTACGTCATTGAATAGACGAGCATTCGGATCGCTGGTGTAGCTTTTTCAATGGGTTTTTATAAGTGGATAAATTTCTCTAATCAAAATCTTCGAGTTTGGCGAAAGGTCCATAACGCCTCTAAGTTGATCAACAGTGCAAGGGGTGGCCTTTAAAGAAAAAAAGCGTTGTATGAATTGCCCGAAAACTAAATACCGAAAGGCTAGCAATAAACTCCTTATCATTAGAATTTTTGGAATAGCCGACCACTTTTAGAACACGATGTAGTCGTGAAAATATCAAAATGTCAGAGCAATAGATTACAGCAACTGCACGAGTAAATAGATGGGGGTTAACATTAGACGCAGCAGCGAAATAACCTCAGAAAGCATCTAAAGAAAGCTCTAGAACCGTCAATTGAGACATCCATTTGGTCATCATTTGAAACCAACACGTGGCGGAACTTCGAGCCTCCGCCTTTGATCAACTTGATCTCACAAGTAAAATGTCGATTGATCCATCAAAGTTTGAGCCACAATACAATTATATAGTTTGAACAGACCATCTTAATTGTCGGATTTGATCGTGGTATGCAGACACCCCGATCTTTTATAGGCTATTTAAAATCGGTCTGAACATTTTGATGATGAACATCAAAGTGAAATAGCCACCATTGATGCCCACAATGAAAGAAATCAGGAGTACAATTTCCTTTGGCAGATCTTTACCAAAAATGTCGTTGAAATAACCACGGCTAAGAGAGATCGAAATTTCCAAATACCAAATTGTGATCAATGCCGCATTGAATATAATATAACTTAAAGGACTTTGGCCGAATGTCACTAATCCAATAGCAAGGGCTAAGAACGCCACTGATAGAGACAAAATCAATATGTTAGAGCTTTTCTTCCACCATAAGCCTCTGATAAAGAACGGTACTTGGGCATAAAACAAATTCAACTTTAGCAGGCTAAAGACAAGGAGTCCTTGAATCGCTGCAGTCATGCAGAATTCAAATAGAAATGATTTACCAAAAAAAACCAATATTGCTGCCTGTTGATCTTTTCTCTATGCCGGCGATTGCCGGGCCTACCTTGAAAATAATATACGCCAACCAATCTCTTGATCTTGTGAGTGGTAAAAAATTTTCAAGTTGAGGTGACTAAAATGTTGGAAGGCAAGTTTATCTACACCGGATCCATTGTATTTGTATTGATTGTGGTCGCTTTGACCCTGCACTCCCACAATTCATCAGCGTCGGTATCAACGTCTGATGTGCAACAGATAGCAACTACCAAAAATGCTGTTTGGCATCTTCGTAATGGAAAGTTGCGTTACTGCATGATTCGTTCTTCGGAGATTGTCTGTGTAGAAGAGCAATAATTTAATTGCTCCGTGTCATGTTGTGAGAAATTTCTCAGATCACTCTGAAGTCGCGTAAAGCATGAAACTTTAGAGGCTTTTTCAGGAATCTGAGCACCGATGCTGTTATGCAGCCGCTTGGCTGATACCACAAATTTTAGGTTTCGCTTGGCAGATAACTAACGGGAGATTTTGAAAAACACAAAAGATATGACAAGGCATGAGTAGCAAAAGGCTCTGTTTGCTCAGATAGACTGACGGCCTGCAACGCCAACGGTATATGTGGTCAGTACAAATCTTGCATCCTCATTCAATGAGCGTGTGGCAGCTAATCTTCAAACTGCGCGAAAAATTGAAAAGGCGTTTTGCTAAAGCCAATCTGTCAATCTTTATGATCAGAGAAAGCAAAAAACGCGCCTCACAGCGTTAGCATGCGCGCCGCACACAAACATCAACACGCTTGTTAAAAAAGCGTAGTCGACGCAATCCGACATACCCGATGAAATTACCAGCTTCATTGCACTAATACACGTTTTGTTGATGTTTGCTCCGGCAAGCCGTCTGGCAATTTTAGGCAAACTGTCGGGCATGCCGCAAAAAGGAGCATCATTCTTCATCTGATCCATCAGTTTGTTTTTGTCGGCCGTCAGCAAAATCTGGACTGCATATTTGACGGCTCAAATATTTAGAGACCTGGATGCCTGGCGAGCCACACACCCAAACAACACTGCGCTTGCCACGCGTCGGGTCTGGCAAACTTCATTTCGGGCGCACAATTAATCTGCTTACAGACATGTGACTCGTCTGGTGATGTAATGTGGCGGCAACAATTTGAGTCAATAAGATAGGTTCGTCACAGCACGCACCAATGAGATTTGTCCCGGAGATATTGGCATGACAGCTATCTCGATCCTTTCCGAAGGCCGCTACTATCGCGGCAATCTGCACGGGCATTCCACATCTTCTGATGGCCGCGACAGCCCTGGAGAGGTGATCCGGCTTTATCGGCAGGCCGGGTATGACTTCACCTGCCTGTCCGAACATTACTGGTCCAACACCCGATTTTGCGCCCAGTCCATCATCGACATGCAGGACCATAACAGCGATGATTTCATAACCATCCTTTCGGCTGAACTGCATTGCCATGGCAAGAGATATGACCGTGACGGGTTGTGGCACATTCTGGCCAATGGTCTGCCTGCCGATTTTCCCATGGCAAGCGATGATGAAACCGGCCCGCAATTGGTCCGGCGCGCTGTTGACGCAGGTGCCTATGTCAGCATTCCGCATCCAGAATGGTATACGCTTGGCGATGATGAAGCGCTCAGCCTTGCGGCGGCCGGGGCGCACGGGGTTGAGATCTACAATCACTCATCCGCGATCGCGGTTGCGCGCGGCGGCGGCACTGCCACCATCGATCTGCTGCATCATGAGGGGCACCGCGTTCACATTCTGGCGACAGATGATTCGCATCACATTGCCAAGGATGGTTGCGGTGGTTGGGTGATGGTTCGCGCAGCTTCACTGACCCCTGCTAGCATCATCACCGCCCTGAAAGCAGGTGATTTCTATGCCAGTTGCGGGCCTGAATTCGCCGCTGTCACGCTGCGGGATGGCAGCGTTGATGTTACCTGTTCCGCGGTGCAGCGGGTGATCCTTGCGGCCGACAATCATCGCGCCGACTGCGTGCATGGTGACGGGCTGACCAGCGCCAGTTTTGATCTCGGTGACGACCTGCCGGCCTTTTTGCGCATCATCATCATCGATGCTCAGGGCAGACCGGCATGGACGAATGCCGTATGGCTGGACCATACGTCATGAGATGAGCATACTTCATCGCATGACCCGACTTCACTTTGTCAGACATCTTGCAAGGTCAGCGCGCGCCAACATGTGCCTGCGGTCAGCCGGGCGACCGGCACAAGCCATGGTCTTTTTGCTGACCGTTCTGTTCAGCATCACGCCGGCAGCAGCAGAGCCCGTTCGCACCGCCATTAATGCCATGAATGCCGACATTCTGTTCATGCGGCACGCATTGGCCCCCGGTACCGGCGATCCGTCACATTTCCGGGTTGATGATTGTGCAACACAGCGCAACCTTGATGAACGTGGCCGGGCGCAGGCCCGCACTATCGGGGCCTATTTTCGCACCCACGACATTGCGCCTGATGTCATTCTGTCCAGCCAGTGGTGCCGCTGCCGGGAGACTGTAATCGAGATGGATATCGGGGCAGCTGCGCCCTTTGCCGGGCTGAATTCTTTCTTTGACGGTCATGTTGATCGGGGTGAAACGCTGGCCATGCTGCGTGCGCGGATGGACCAGATTGCGCCCGGCGAGCTGGTGCTTATGGTAACGCACCAGGTGGTGATCAGCGCCATCACCGGGATTGCGCCACGCAGTGGCGGGATCATCGCCTATAACAGCCGCACCAACACCGCCCGGCGAATTGATCTGCCCTGAACAACCTAGCGTCTTACGCGGTCCCGCGCTGTTTCGGCATCCGGATATATTCCCATGGAGAGGGAAAATCGCCGACCGGCACCTCAATCAGATTTGGACCATTATGTGCCACCGCCTTTGACAGGGCGGCCTGCAATTCATCCGGACTGTCGACACGCACCGCACTGACACCGCAGGCCTGTGCCAATGCCACGAAATCGGGGCTGGTCAGATCGGATGCGATAAACCGGCCATCAAAATTATCACGCTGGATACCGCGCACATTTCCAAAAGCATTGTCATTCATCACGATGATCGTCACCGGAATTTTATGATGCGCCGCCGTTGCCAGCTCGGCTATCGCGAACATTGCCCCGCCATCTCCCGAGATGGATACAACTGGCACATCAGGGCGGGCATGCGCCGCACCAATCGCCGTGGCAACACCCCAGCCAAGTGTGCCCTGATAGCCGGTGGACAGAAACTGGCGCGGCCCTGATACCGGAAAGGTAAAGCGCGACACATATCCGATCTGGGTCAATTCATCGACAAACAGCCCGTCCGCCGGCAAGGCTGACCGGATGGCAGCCAGCCAGTCCAGCTGCGGTGCCAGTTTTTGTGCAATTTCTGTGGATACCTGATGTTTTACATCAGCGATGCGGGCACGCCAGGCGCTGCGATCATCACCGGCACTGCGATCATCACTGGCACTGCGATCATCACCGGCACTGTCCATGACAGCGCTGATACGCGGCAGCGCATCACCCAGATCACCGGTCAATTTCAGGCTGGGCTTCGGCCCGCGATCAGGTACCGCAGGGTCGATATCGATATGCAGAATCTTCAGCGCCTCATCAACGCCCCATTCCATTTTCTGCACGGTCAAGCGGGTACCAAGTCCGATGACCAGATCGCATTCCGGCCAAAGACGGTGCCCCTGCGGCATCGAAACAAATTCAGGTGCGCCTGAATCTACAACCCCGTGCCCAGTTCGAAATGCCATGACCCCGGCACCTGTCTGTTCGGCCAGCGCGCGCACGGCATCACTGTGTTCCTGCGCCCCGCTGCCAACCACAATCAGCGGGCGCTGTGCCGCCTTGATCAAGGCCGCCGCCGCATCAATATCATCCGCAGAAATGGCCGGGGCCGCCACACCAGTACTGGCGCTGACCGATGATACACCGCTGTCCTCACCCCACACATCTGCCGGCACCTCAACCCCGACGGGGCCCGGGCAGCCTGACAGCATGGTGGTCCAGGCATTTGCAAAGGCAGCCGGGGCATCACTGCCCTGCATCACGCTGGTGGCAGATTTTGTCAGGTGCGCCATTATATCTCGCTGGCCACTGATTTCATGCAGCAAGCCGAACCCCTTGCCAATCGCGCGCGACGGTATCTGGCCAATCAGCGCAAACAGCGGCGCATTCAGCGCCTGCGCCGTGCATAACGCCGCGCATCCATTCAGGAAGCCCGGCCCCGGCACCAGACAGAATGCCTGCGGCTTGCCCGTTGCCAGCGCCGCACCAAGAGCCATATAGGCCGCGCCCTGCTCATGACGGGCCTGAATGGGTTTCAGGGCATCAGACCGGTCATAGAGGGTGTTGAAAAACGGGTCGTTCTGTACCCCGGGAAGGCAGTATAGCGCCTCAATTCCGTTTGCGATCAGCGATTCAACCGCCAGTTCGGCAACGCTCAGCCCCATGCTGTGCATCCTTTTTTCGGGTTATTATGTGGCGGTAGAACGCCAGCGCCAAGCTGACCATGAAACAAGGTTCAGGTGCAAGCGCCCGCAACCGTATATGCGTTTCCTTGGACCTACATGTGTTTACTCCGGAAACGAAAAACCGGCGGAACTGCACATCACAAAAAAAGACCGGCAGTGCCGGTCCAGTTTCACAGAGGGAGAAAATGTTACTGCGGATAAAAATGGCCGTGCAGAGCGGCATCAACATGGTGTAATTGTGGTTATTAAGGGGCAAAGCAGATGAACAGCATTCCTTCCATAGACGGGCCGGTTCTTGAAACTGAACGGCTGGTCCTGCGTCCGCCAACCGGCGATGACTATTCAGGGTTTCGCGCCCTGATCATGTCAGACCGCGGCCGGTTTATCGGTGGCCCACTGGAAGATGAAGGCCGTGCCTGGCGCGCGTTTGCCTCGATTATCGGGCATTGGCACATCCGCGGCTATGGTACATTCGCTATCGCTGACCCCGACAGTGACACGGTGTTTGGACTGTGCGGGCATTGGCATCCTGGGGGATGGCCGGCACTGGAACTTGGCTGGAGCCTTTTTGATGGCCATGAGGGCAAGGGGTTTGCCACCGAAGCGGCACTTGCCGTTCGCGATTACAGTTTTGTCGAAATGCAGGTTGATTGCCTCTACAGCTATATCAATGGGGACAATCATCCTTCCATCGCTGTGGCAAGACGTGTTGGCGGCATCCTTGATGAATCAGCCGAGGTGCCGGGTGAAGGCGTGCTGGCCTGGCGGCATGATCGTCCCGCCACCCTGGCCTGAAGCCGCTGCATCCCGCATAGGCACATTTGATTCGTTATGATGCTAACCATCTGTTCTGCATAAAAAAGCAGGCAGAAAATTCTGCATGTAGCAGCTCTTGAAACGCTGGGCCTCCCTTCCCAAATCAATGTTGTGACGCCGAAACGGGTTACAAAAACTGTCAAGAACGCCGTCTTGCCATAACGGGAGACAGCACCAAACTCGCTTTTGAAAAGGAGACGACAATGACTTTGTTTACCACCCCTATGGCCCGCCAGTTTGTGGGTTTCGATTCGCTGTTTGACGAGCTGAACAAGCTGTCCGACAGGAAAGAGCCAAATTATCCGGCCTACAATATCGCCAAGGATGATGACGAGCATTACCGCATCGAGATAGCGCTAGCCGGATTTGCCGCCACAGATATCAGCATCCAGACAGAAAAAGGCATGCTGACGATCGAGGCGCAGAAGGCCGATGACAGCGGAAACTACATCCATCAGGGAATCGCCGCACGCGCCTTTTCCAAGATGTTCCGTCTTGCCGAATATATGAAGGTTGATGACGCGCAGTTTGTCGATGGGATCCTGACAATCTTTCTGCATCGGGAAATTCCCGAAGCCGACAAGCCAAAGCAGATCAGCATCAGCACCAAACAGAAAAAGCTGATCAAGGCTGCCTGAACCGGCGCTTGACGCTGACTGGCAAACCAACCTGACTTGACATCAAGGGCGGCGACCACAAGGTTGGCCGCCCTTTTTCCATGCAAACCGGATCATTCGGCAGTTGTCCCGGCTGAACGCATCCCGGCACTGCAACCCGGCACTGAATCCCCACACAGCAACATTGTAACCTTGCCATGTAACGGGCTATCCTGCCGCACCTGCGCAAGGACAGTCCTAATGAACAATCCATCTTCGCCTGGCAGAGGCGCGATCCTGTCGGCGATCGTCGCCGGCTGCATTGTCTCCTTCATCGGATTCGGGTTTGCCGCCAGCTTCGGAATTTTCCTCCAGCCAATGTCGTCAGACCTTCAATGGCCGCGCGAGGTGTTTTCACTGTCCATTGCCATCCAGGCGCTTTGCTGGGGATTTGCACAGCCGCTTGCCGGCATGGTTGCTGACCGGTATGGCGCCGCCCGGGTGCTGGCCTTCGGGGCGGTGACTTCAGCGCTGGGGTTCTTTATTCGTGGCGACGTGACCGATCCGGCCATCTTTGTCATATCGGGGGTGATTGTCGGGATTGGCACCGGGGCTTGTTCCTTCCCGGTTGTGATAATTGCACTTGGCAAGATTGTGTCGGCCCGCCAGCGCAGTCTCGTCATGGGGCTTGGCACGGCTGCCGCGTCTACCGGTATGCTGGTCGCGGCTCCGATGTCACAGCTGCTGTTGCAAGCAGGCGGCTGGCAGTTTGCGATCAATGTGATGGCGGGCGGGTTTCTTCTGATCCTGCCATTTCTTGTTTTCATTGGCCGGGTGTCACGGCCATCAATTGATCGCAACCATACCGGCGGCATTGTGCCGGCGATCCGTGTTGCGTTTTCCGACCGGTCATTTGTCTTGTTGTTTGCAGGCTTCTTTGTCTGCGGCTTTCATGTGGCATTCATCCAGACCCACATGCCGGCATTTGTTTCGGACAAGGGTCTGGCTGCCAGTGTCGGCGGCTGGTCACTGGCGCTGATCGGCTTGTTCAATATCGCAGGATCGTTTCTGTCGGGCTGGTCCGGGCAGATATTGCCAAAGAAAGATGTACTGGCGGGCATCTACGCGGCGCGCGCGGTGGTCATAGCGATCTTCATCATGACACCCATTTCGCCAATGTCGGTCTATGTCTTTTCGGCTGCGATGGGCGTCCTGTGGCTGTCCACCGTGCCGCTGACAACCGGGCTTGTCGCACAGACGCAAGGCCTGACCTATCTGTCTACTCTTGCCGGCTTTGTATTCCTCAGCCACCAGACAGGGTCCTTCATTGGTGCCTGGCTGGGCGGGCGCATCTTTGACAGCTATCAGGATTATACACCGATGTGGATCGCCGCGGTTGTACTCGGTGTGCTGGCCACGCTGATCCATCTGCCAATCCGTGAGGCACCCGGGCCGCTGGCAACACAAGCCCTGTCCCGATGACGGATGCACGGCGAGAGGCGCCTGCACCCCGCATAATGCCGGCATACCGGACAACCCTTGCGCTGTCGCTGCTTGCTGCCGTCAATGCCTTTGCGATCGATGTCTCGACACCTGTCCTGCCGGCTGCGGCCAGCGTGTTCGGCGTTGACGTCGGTCACATGCAGATGACGGTCGGGCTGTATATGTTCGGCTATGGATTCGGGCAGATTCCGGCCGGGTTGATGGCCGATGTCTTTGGCCGCCGGATTACCGTTCTCATTGCCATGCTGGTCTATATTCTGGCTGGCATCGTCGCAACCCTGTCACCAGATATAGACCTTCTGCTGGCGATGCGGTTTGTACAGGGACTGTGCGGCGCGGCCGGGGTGGTGATTTCCCGCGCCATGGCCCGCGATATCACGACAGGCGCTGGCACTGGCCGTCTCTTGGGTCTGATGACAGCGACATTGGGCGTAGTGATGATTGTCGGCCCGCTGCTCGGCGCAATGCTGCTTGCGGGTTTTGGCTGGTGGGCACCGTTTCTGTCATCAGCTGTTTTTGCGGCAGCGGCGCTCTGGCTTCTGTTGACCAGCGTTGGCGAAACTATGGCCAGCCGACCTGAAGACAATATGCGGGGCCGATTCATCGACGGCATAACAGCATTTCGCAACAGCCCGCACAGCCGTATCAGCGCCCTTTTGATGGGCCTTGCCTTTTGTATCCTGATTGCCTTTGTCACCCTGTCATCCGAAGTCTATATCCGCCATTTTGCCATGGATGAGACAGGTTATGCCGTGATCTTTGCGATCGCATCGCTCGGCTATATTCTGGGCGGACTGGCGTGTCGGCGTTTGGTCACCCGCATGTCGACCCTCGGGCTGGTGCGTGTAATTGTGGCCGGTTTTGGCGCTGTTGGCGTGGCCTCGCTATTCCTGCTGCCGGTCTCAGAGGCACATCCAGCGGCACTGACCATCACGATGATCGGTGCGTTTTGCGGTATTGGCGCGATGTTGAGCGCAGCGGCAACACTGGCGCTGGAAGCTCTGCCGCGCAATGCCGGCATGGCCTCTGGTATCATGGGGTCATTCCAGATTTTGCTGGGCGCTGTGTTTTCACTTGTGCTGGCACTGGTCGATGCCAACTCATTGTTCCTGCTTCACTTCAGCGTCGCAGGATGTGCCGGTCTGATGGGAGTCACGATTTTGGCAACACGCCGCCTCGCACCGCTCGATAATCGGTAGGGCAATCTGTCAGGCAGAAAAAAGGCCGGCACCTGTTCCAACGAACTGACCGACACAATGGTCGGCCAGATTACGATTTCATGATCAAGAAGCCGCTATGCCGGCACATCTGCCTTGGCAGCCTGACGCGCCTCATAGGCCTTCTTCTTGGCAGCAAACTCTTCTTCGGTCAGCTTGTGCCAGCCAACGCATTTGCCGGTGGGTGACCGGCCACAGCCGCATGCAGGTGCTTCACTCATGTCATTCTCCCTTGTTCGTGGAAAGGCTTGGATGCGTCGCTTGGAGATGGGCCTTATCTACTGGTTTTTAATGGGCTATGTTTTCAACTGTTCAGTAACCTGTGGTCATGAATTATGTTGTATCATCCCGGTTTTGAAGCCCTGCGCGAGGTCGCGCGACAAGGCAGCTTCATCAAGGCAGCACGCGCATTGGGCATTTCCGGCCCGGCCGTCAGCAAGCAGATCAAATCTCTTGAGGCCCGACTGAACCTTGTGCTTTTGCATCGCACCACCCGTGCTGTCACCCTGACCGAGGCCGGCCAGCGCCTGACCGAAATTCTGGATCGTAGCGGCGGCGAGGTTGAATCGCTGCTGGAACAGCTGTCACTGGGACAGGAAAGACCCTTCGGCCGGCTGAAGATGAATGTGCCGATGTCATTTGGCGAGATGTTCCTGCACAGGCCGATCGCCGACTATGCGGCCAGCTATCCGGATGTGATCATCGATGTGGATTTCGATGACAAGCGCGTGCATCTGGTTGAAGAAGGGTATGATCTGGTGGTGCGGATCGGCGTGCTGGAGGATTCGGGGCTTTATGCACGCCGTGTCGGTGACTGCCCGATCTATCTGTGCGCGACACCCGCCTTTGCCGAACGCCACAATATGCCGCAATCGCCTGATGATCTTTCGGTACTGCCCGCCATCATCTATTCGAACAATCCGGCAGGCCTGACATTGAATTACCGTGATGCGGCGGGCATAACCGGGTCGGCATCCTTGCGACCGCAATTTTATGCGAACAGCGCCGGGATGATGCTGGAGGCGTGTTTGCGCGGTGTCGGTATTGCCCTGCTGCCGTCATTCTGCTGCGAAGACCATCTTGCATCCGGTGATTTGATACGCCTTTTGCCGGATGTGGAAACATCCCCTGACCGGGGCATTTATGCGATCTATCCGGACCGGCGTTTCCTGCCACTAAAGGTGCGGGCCTTCATCGACATTCTGGAAGACAGCCTGCGGATGACACGGCGCCAATAACCGTCCTAGCTGTCATTCCCAGACACCGGCTGGCGCAAGGCAAGCCAGCTGGCTGTTGTCATCGTTCCGAAGTCTTGCGGCGTCTTCCAGACAGCAGTGTATGGATGCGCCTCGGACGACAATTCATCAACAACCTCTTCTTCAACCGGTTCTGCGAGCGGATACCGGCGGCGGCGCATATCGGGTCTTGCATGTGTTGCTGGCTTTACATCCATGACATGGTAACGACGCATTTCCGATTCATGTTAGATTTTTTTCAGGATCAGCATGCTGGCAAAAAGCAGATGCGCAATTGGCAATACCAGTATGGGCAATCTAGCCGTGCGTCTTTGCAGCGGCCGAGGACAGCTCAGCCAGAGCAGCCATGGCATCATCGGCGCGGTCTTGCGGCACAAACAGATGATCATGGAAGTAACCGGCGACCGGATTGACCCCCATACCCTGCGCCGCCAATGCAGCAGAAATGGTGGCGATGAAGCCAACCGCCTCAAGCGCGGAATGCACCTCAAGGGTGATCATCCGGCAGGCAAAGCTGTGATCGATATGGCGGGCCATTGCTTCTTCACGTGTCAGGATCAGGGTTGTGCCCTCAGCCTCGTGAAATCGCATCAGGGCCTCTATACCATCAGGGGTCACGCTATCTGGCGGAATTGTTGCAAAGACATACACATCCGGAGCCAGCCGCGCCGTCATATTCATCAGCAGCGTTTGAAGATCATGTTCACCAGACATGCACAGCTCCCAAGCCTCATTCTCGTCCCGGCAATGGCCGGGCCACGGATATATTCGCTGCACACAGTCAATGCTCGAATCCGCCGTCAGCCTATGCCATCATATCAACAAAGCTGGACTTGTCGCGCCAGCGCCAGGTTTTTGATCGGTAATGTGGATCTCAGGAGGCAGAGATGGCTGTCGGGCGTATTGTAATCGGCGAATTTCAGGACGAGGATGAGGCATCGCGCTTTGCCGCCCACTATGCCGATAACGCAAGCACCATATTCACCGAAGCAAAGGTTCTGCTGTCAATGCGTACAACCGATACCTCGGTGATGACCATCTCGGTCTATGATGACGACGACGCAGCAGATCGCGCCAACGGTCTGCGCGAACAGGACATATCACAATGGCAGTTGCGGGATGTGACGCTGCTTCGCGGCACACTTGATCTCATGCATATCAAAACGTAGCACCAAGAGCATAATCGGACAGGTCCAAAACAGGAGGAAACCCGTGCAACACTATAGAAGTATGATCACCAAACTGGTCTGGGCAGTTGCCGTCATTGCCGGGGCGACCCGCATGTTCGGGGAAAAGGCCTTCATGCTTGGGCTGATCGAAGCTGTGATGATTCTGATTGCAGCCTTCGTTGCGCTGAAAACAGTGGATCTGATCCTGCCGCAGAAAAAGACCGAAGAAGACAGCTGAAAAAAAGACCGGTCGGACACGCACGATGCAGGCATCAGGGTCCGACCGGTATAAAGGAACGGCTTTGCAGCCGTGAATTTCGTGGAGGAGCTTCGAAATCCACCGTTGTTGTAGCCTGCTTCATGCGGTGACTGGAAATGCTATGATTAGACTGCAGCGATGCAATATTTGCAGCACATATTCACAGCAGTTCGATGCCTGAAAGCTTGGCAAACTCGGTAATTTCCACCGCCCGGGGCAACCTGATTCTGGCTGGCTGATTCTGGCTGGCGGTGATTCCGGCGGTGACATCCTTGTCTGTCATCAGGGCATCAGTTTCTGGGGTGGTGTTGATCCTGACACCAGCCGGATCATTGACGCGCATCATCCCGATCATGGCGCGTCACTTGCCGGGCGTGTGCTGATGATACCCTGACAGGCAACGCAACGGACCAGAATCTGACTTTGAAAAAAACATGGGCTCATTGCGCCAACATGCGCATTGGCACAGCACGTGCCGCGACCTATATTAGACATGTATGCATGGGTTCAGGGTGGGTGTTATGTCTGATGCGATTGTCCGCAAGATTGCCGTCATATTTGTTGCCGATGTTGTTGGCTTCAGCAAGATGATGGAGACGAACGAGGATGAAACTCTGCGGAGTTTTCGCGCCTGTCAGGACATAATGGAAAATCTGTTTGCCGAGCATGGTGGCCGGATTTTCAACACCGCCGGCGATGCTGTCCTTGCCGAATTCCAGAGCGCCGTCTCTTCGGTTGTCTGCGCCTCGGAATTCCAGAAACTGGTGGAACAGCGCAACAGTTCGGTCGACGATGACGCCAAGATGATGTTCCGCGTCGGTATCAATATGGGCGACGTGATTGTCGAAGGAGACAATCTGTATGGTGACGGGGTGAATGTTGCTGCACGCCTTGAGGCTTTGAGCCAGCCGGGCGGCGTCTGTCTTTCAAAAAGCGTCCATGACTTTGTAAGTCAGAAAGTGGATCTGAGCTTTGATGATATCGGCGAGCAGCGGGTCAAGAATACCGATGTCTGGGCCTACGATATCCAGATGACAACGGCCGAGCGGCGGACATTGTCAGCCAGTCAACCAGCACCCGGAAATGCTGAAAGCAAGCCGCCAACGATCGCCGTTCTGCCTTTCATCAACCAGTCGAATGATCCCGATCAGGACTATTTTGCTGATGGATTGTCCGAAGATATCATCTCGAATCTATCAAGCTGGAAGACCTTTCCGGTGATTGCCCGGAATTCCAGTTTTTCCTATCGTGATTCCGCCAGTACAGCCACACAGATTGCGGCTGAGCTTGGCGCTGAATATCTGGTGACCGGCAGTGTGCGCAAAGGCGGCAACAAGGTCCGGGTGACTGCCAGCCTGACCAGTGGGGCAGATAACGAGCAGGTATGGTCTCAGAAATGGGACCGCCCGCTTGATGATATTTTCGAGGTTCAGGACGAAGTCTCACAGGCCATCGTGGCGCTTCTCGCACCGGCAGTGACCGGCCGGGAACAGAAACGACTTCTCACGCAAAAGAAAACATCAAGCCTGTCTGCATGGGATTTGTATCTTCAGGCGCTCAGCATGTTCAACAGTGACGATGAAAATTACGAAGACGTCGTTGAGAAATGCAAAGGTGCGATCGAACTGGATAATGACTTCTGTGATGCCTATGTCCTCGTGTGCCGTTCGCTTTTCGGGAAGGTCTTTTCCAGCGAATACGCCGATAAGCGCGCTGAAAATGAGGCGCTTTATCATCAGATGGCCAACAAGGCCTTTGACATCGATCCAAATAATCCGGAAGCCGTCATTGCGCTCAGCAGGTCGTATAATATCAAGCGCGACTATGACAAACGCGTTGAGTTGGCGGAACGCGCGCTGGAACTGAACCCGAACCACCCTGCCTGCAATCACGATTACGGGCTGGCGATTACAAACCTTGGTCGCTTTGAAGACGCTCTGGATCATGTTTTCAAGGCGATGAAAATGGATCCTGCGCGACAAAGACAATATGACTTTATTCTGCCCCTTATTTACATGGCCATGGACGACAGTGAAAATGCCCTGAAATATACAAAAGAGCATAATAACTTCAGGCCACACAGTCGATATGAAGGCTACCTCGCCGCAATTTACGCACACAGCGGTGATCTGGACATGGCCAAGACCCACCTTGCCACATTCCTCGAACAGCGCCCGGAAGTGAAAACGCTTGCTGACTATGAAAAGGTGGTGCCGACCATCTGCAAGGACTTTGTAATGGGCGGGCTTGCCAAGGCCGGGCTGCCCGAAGCCTGACGCGTCACACGGCCATTTATCGGCATTGCATGCGTCTGTAGCGCCAGAAAATAGCGAAACGTGACGGTCAAGTCATTCGGATGATGTGCCCGACTTGTCTTCGCCCCAGAACCGGTTGATCAGCAGATGCAGGATAACCGCGGGGCCCAGATAGATCGCGCCGAAAATGATCTGGTTTGTCAGCCCCTGAATAGTACTCTGCGCCTTTGCAGCCAGAAAAACCGCTGTCGCGTAAGTCAGCATGATCACAAGGCGTCGCTTGTTTTTCATGAATATGGGTCTCCCATGAATACGGGTCTGATTGTCCAGCCAACGGCGATGATTGCCCGCCCTGCGGCCTGGCTATTTCAACAGCCACCAGCGTCATAACGACAACATGATCGCCTGCGTACAATGGTATGATGCACGCAACGGATTCCCAAGCCCAATTTCACTTTTTGTCTGGCAGCAGAAAGCGGGCATGCTGAACAAGACCAGCTTGCAGGTGGGTGTAAGGCGGGTGTCAGGCGGGGGTCGTCTGATCCACATAGTGGCGTATTGTTGCCTCAACACCATTGCGATACAGGCTGGCCAGCCATGCCGCGAACGCATCTGCAAAGCGCTTGTTGGCCGCAAGGTCGCCATAGATGGGGGTCATCTGCAGCCAGCATAACGGGGTGTTGCGCGCGTTCATCGCAGTGTCTTTCAGCATATCCCACATCGGATCATTCGGTTCGATATGGCTGCCATCCTCACGCGTGCCAGCACACATGCGTGCCCAGATCGCTTCGACAAGGGCCAGTCCGGTCACATCCATGCCGGCTTCAAGCCCATCACGGATTGAGGGAAGAATGAACACGACATGGCGCGCCGAACCGTCAAAGGCAACACGCCGGGTGGTGTCAACAATGGCCGGATTGGCAAAGCGTCTGGCGATCATGTCGAGATAGGACGTCACCGACATAGCCGGCAGATGCGGGACATGCGGGGTGATCTCCTCGGTTTGCACCTTGCGGAAAAAGGCATGGATCAGCGGATTGGCCATGGCTCCGGAAATCGTGTTGATGCCCATGACCTCGCCAACATTGGCAAGCAATTGATGGCCGCCATTCAGCATACGGATTTTCTGCGCTTCATATTCGTGAACACGATCGGAAAATTCAGCACCGGCCTGTTCCCAGTCCGGCCGCCCAGCGCAAAAATTGTCTTCAACAACCCATTGCCGGAAATTTTCATGCGTGACCGGAACCGCGTCATCCACCCCGATGCGTCTGGCCAGTTCCCGTTCGTGCGATCCGGTGGCAGGCACGATGCAATCCACCATCGAATTGGGAAATGCGCCATCTTTGTCTATCCAGCTTGCAAGCTCGGGGTCAACGAGCCTCGCCAACCCGACAACGCTTTGGCGCAATATCTCGCCATTGCCCAGCAGATTATCGCAGCAAAGCCCGCTGAACGGCGCGATGCCATTGGCATGTCTGATACGCAACGCGGCGACCATAGCCCCAAAGGCGGTGCGGGGCCGATCAAGGTTTTCCGCATCATGGCGAATATCAGGATGCGCAACATCAAGCCCACCTGTTTCCGGATCAAGGAAATAACCACCTTCGGTGATGGTCAGCGACACAATGCGAATGCGCGGGTCAGCCATGGCGGTGATCAGCGACTGGTTGTCATCTTCGACAGGCAGGTAATCGATCATCGATCCGATGATCTCGGTGGCTTGCCGGCCATCAGGATCAAGTTCAATCAGGGTTGTCAGGCAGTCCTGATCCAGCAGTTTTTCGCGCATTATCCTGTCATTTTCACGCACGCCCGCGCCAATGATGGCCCAGTCTGTGGCGCCGCCCTGCTGCATCAGCCGGTGGACGTACCAGGCCAGGTGCGCGCGGTGAAAATTGCCAACACCGATATGCACGATACCCGGGCTCAGCATCTGCCGGTCATAAAGCGGACGCGCCATACCTGCAGGCAGTTTGTCGAGCGTTGCGGCCGTCAGCGGGGTGGCACTGATTTCCTTTTCGGCAAGTTCCATCAGCTCATCCATTGTCCGCCATCCACATTATAGGTCTGGGCCACGATATAATCGGCCTCGTCACTTGCCAGAAACACAGCCATGCCGACAAGGTCCTGCGGGGTAGCCATGCGCCCAAACGGCACGCCAGCCCCGACTTCCCGCTTTTTCTGACCTTCCGGCTTGTTTTCATATTTGGCGAAAAAGGCATCCACGCCGTCCCAATGTTCGCCATCGACAACGCCGGGGGCGATTGCATTCACATTGATGCCATGCTGGATCAGGTTCAAACCGGCCGACTGGGTAAGGCTGATGACAGCTGCCTTGGTGGCGCAATACACAGCAACAAGTGGCTCGCCACGCCGTCCAGCCTGGCTGGCCATATTGATGATCTTGCCCTTCCGGCCATCTTTGATCATCCGGCGCGCCACCGCCTGCATGGTGAAAAGCGTGCCAGCAACATTGATCGAGAACACCTGCTGATAGTCGGCGCGGGTGATCTCGGTAAGGGGCGCGGCAGTAAAAACAGCCGCATTGTTGATCAGAATATCTATACCGCCGAAACTGTCATGTGCGGCATCAACCGCTGCCTCTATGCTGTCTTCGCTTGTCACATCCATGGCCAGCGCAATGGCACCGTCGCCGATCTCTGCCGCCGTTGTCCGGGCGCGTTCAAAATCGATATCGCCGATGGCTACACGCGCGCCTTCAGCCGCATAGGTTTTGGCAAAATGGCGGCCAATGCCGCGCCCCGCGCCTGTGATCAGCGCCGATTTGCCAGCAAGACGAGTCATGTCAAGCGAAGCCCCTTGTCATCGAAACGATGCAAATGTGCCTTGTCGGGCGTCAGGAAAATCTTGGTGCCATAGGACAGGTCCACATCACCGCCGGCGCGCACCGTCAACGGATTGGTGAAGGCTGGACAACTCACATGAAAGAATGTGTCAGAGCCAAGATGTTCGGTAACCCCGACAACACCTTCCCAGTCACCTTTGTCAGTTGAGATCGAGATATGTTCCGGACGGATGCCGATGGTATGCGCATTATGTGCAGCGGCCTCACTGCCCTCCAGCAGGTTCATTCGTGGTGATCCGATAAAGCCGGCCACAAAGATGTTCTGCGGATTGCGATACAGCTCCAGCGGGCTGCCGATCTGCTCAATCACACCACGCTGCAGCACAACAATCTTGTCGGCCATGGTCATGGCTTCAACCTGATCGTGGGTGACATAGATCATCGTGGTAGCAAGGCGCTTGTGCAGTTCGCTGATTTCAAGGCGCATGCCAACGCGCAGTGCTGCATCCAGATTTGACAGTGGCTCATCAAACAAAAAGGCTGTTGGCTCACGCACAATGGCCCGGCCGATGGCAACACGCTGACGCTGGCCACCCGACAGCTGGCCGGGTCGGCGGTCAAGATATTCGGTCAGGTTCAGGACATTCGCCGCATCTTCGACTCGGCGATTTTGCTCAGCCTTGCCGAGGCCGGCCATACGCAGGGGAAAGGCAATATTCTTGCGCACCGACATATGCGGGTAGAGTGCATAGGACTGAAACACCATCGCAAGGCTGCGGCGCGCCGGCGGAATGCCCGTCGCATCTTCACCATTGATGATGACAGCACCCGACGTGACATCTTCAAGACCGGCAATCAGGCGCAGCAAGGTTGACTTGCCACAGCCCGACGGGCCAACGAAGACAACAAACTCGCCATCCTCGATCTCCAGATCCAGCGGCGGGATAACCTCGACATCACCGAAACGTTTCGAGACCTGTTTGAGCTGTATCTGTTTCATCTGCGTTTTCCTATTTGACCGCGCCGAATGTCAGGCCGCGCACCAGCTGCTTCTGGCTGAACCAGCCCATGACAAGGATCGGTGCGATGGCCATCACCGATGCCGCGCTGAGTTTTGCGTAGAACAGCCCTTCGGGACTGGAATAGCTGGCGATGAAAGCTGTCAGCGGTGCTGCTTTGGCGGCTGTCAGGTTCAGCGTCCAGAATGCCTCGTTCCAGGCCAGGATCACATTCAGCAGCATTGTCGAGGCGATGCCCGGAATCGCCATCGGAGTCAGAACATAAAGCAGCTCTGCCCGCATGCCGGCCCCGTCCATCCGTGCCGCTTCCAGAATCTCTGCCGGAATTTCCCGAAAATAGGTGTACAGCATCCACACGATGATCGGCAGATTGATCAGCATCAGCACAATTACCAGACCAGTGCGGCTGTCAAGAATGCCAAGCTGGATGAACAGCAGATAGATCGGATACAGCACGCCAACTGCGGGTAGCATTTTTGTCGACAGCATCCACATCAGGATGCCGCGCGTGCGCTTTGACGGCACAAATGCCATTGACCAGGCAGCAGGAACCGCCACCAGAATGCCGAGCAGCGTCGAGCCGACCGCGACGATTACCGAGTTGAAAAAGTGCTTCAGATAGTCCGAACGATCCTGAACCACCGCATAACTATCAAGCGTCCAGGATGATGTCAGCACCCCCAGCGGCGTTCTGATCGCATCACCTTCTGCCTTGAAGGACAGAACAATGATCCACAGGATCGGGAAGAAGATCACAATCGCCGCCGCCCATGCGATGATGCTGGTGATCAGTTTCTGTCTGTTGCTGGTTGCGCGTGCCATGATCCCGCCTGCCTATGCGTCCAGATTCTTGCCAACTATGCGCAGCAGGAACACCGCCACGATGTTGGCCAGAATGATGGCATAAACCCCGCCAGCGGATCCCAGCCCCACATTCTGGCTTTCCAGCACACGCTGAAAGATCAGATAGGTCAGGGTCTTGGTGCCGAACGCACCCGCGGTCGTGACGAATATCTCGGCAAAAATCGACAGCAGAAAGATCGTCTGAATAAGAATGACGACGGTAATCGCCCGCGCCAGATGCGGCAGGGTGATGAACCAGAACCGGCCAACGGGCCGTGCGCCATCCATCTCGGCCGCCTCCAGCTGTTCGGAATCCAGCGACTGGATAGCTGTCAGCAAGATCAGCGTGGCGAATGGCAGCCATTGCCAGCTGATGATCATCACCAGTGACGGCATCGATGCATGGCTGAGCCATTGTATCGGTTCAGCCCCGAATAATCGCCAGATATGAGCGAAAAAGCCGTTCACCGGGTCCATGAACATGTTCTTCCAGACCAGGCCGGACACGGTCGGCATGACAAAGAACGGGGCAATCACCAGAATGCGCACGATGCCCTGGCCCCAGATCGGCTGATCAAGCAACAGGGCAAGCGCGATCCCCAGCAACACAGTGATCACCAGAACGCCGCCAACGATCAATAATGTGGTACCAACAGCGGGCCAGAACGAGCTGGAGGAGACGAACCGCACATAGTTCTCAAATCCGACCCAGCCCAGGTCGCCCCCGCGAAGCGGCAGATATTTCTTGAAAGAAAAGAACAGCGTCATTGTCAGTGGCACGAGCATCCAGCCAAGAAGCAGGACAACAGCGGGTGCCATCATCAGTCTGGCTATCGATCGGGAGTGCTGCGTGGCCACAGAGACGGGTCCTTCATTACCGGCGTGGATGGGTGGATGGATCAATCAATACATAAAATGCAACGCTGGACGCCCAGCGGCAAATCCGGGGGGCGGCGAACCGCCCCCCGGCACATAATCAAAGCCTAGCGATAGCCGGCAGCTTCCATGGCATCGTTTGTCAGGGCCTGCGCCTTGGCCAATGCCTCTTCAACTGTCTGCTGACCTGCATAGGCAGCCGAGAATTCCTGGCTGACTTCGGTTGCGATACCGGCAAACTCAGGAATGGCCGCAAACTGGATACCCACATATGGGCTCGGATCGACGGTCGAGTTGTTCGGATCGGCCGACAGGATCGAATCCAGGGTCATCTTGGCAAACGGAATATCCTTGTAGTTTGCATTCTCGTACAGCGATGTACGAGCGCCCGGAGGCACGTTTGCCCAACCTTCGTTGGCAGCAACCAGCTCAATATAGCCGTTTGATGTGGCCCACTCGATGAACTGCTTGGCAG
>ERZ802830.299-NODE-299-length-49233-cov-20.2853_pt1 | contig 49233 bp, 51 predicted proteins | sample MGYA00345654_ERZ802830 | MGnify/ENA primary metagenome ERZ802830 (study PRJEB30503, sample SAMEA104212375) | marine metagenome | biome: Westerlies Biome; feature: [SRF] surface water layer (ENVO:00010504) within the epipelagic zone...; material: water...
GCACTAATAATATTGATGTTGCATCATTAATTATAGATTACCTTGAAAAGAAGCTAGGGCTGTCAAAAATTTCAAATTAGTAAATTGGTGGTCCCACCTGGAACTGAAATAACTATTACCGCAGAACCTGCTGAAGGTTATTACTTTGATAAGTGGTCAAATGGATGGACAGGGAGCCCTTTAACTTTTAAGTTAAATGTAGATATGGAAATTACAGCAGAATTTAAAAGAAATTAAAATAGCTTATTGATAATCATCTTCTAATGATGAAATATCAAGTCCCTTGTTCATCATTGATTTTTTACCCTGCATTTGAGCAGCTGCATCGATAGTAAAAGTTCCATTAGTGACTATCTCGTCGCCATTCTGCAAACCACTAAGCACCTCATAATTTTCTCCTATTTTATTCCCCAACTTTACTTCTCGCATCTCAAAAATAGGTTCGTTAGGATTGCTCTTTAGGTAAACCACCGAACGCTCTCCTGTCCATAAAACTGAGGTTGATGGAATACTTAATAATTGAACTTTCTTTGATAACACACCTACGATTTTGCCTTCAACAAACATTCCTGGTTTAAATTTATTGTTCGTATTGTTTAACACAGTTCTTAGTTTTACTGTTCTAGTAGGTGTATCTATTACGGGGTCTATAAAAGAAACTTTGCCCTTGAATACTTCGTTAGGATAGGCATTGGTTTTGATAGATATTTCTTGTCCTATTTTAAATAATTCAATTTGGTTTTCATATATATCTAAATTTACCCAAACAGTATTTAGATCATTAATTTTAAGCAATTGCTGCCCTTGTTTAATGTAGTCTCCTTGCTCTACTAATTTATCTGTTACTGTACCAGAAACTGAAGAATAGAGTGGAAAATTATCTTTTACTTTTCCTGTAGTTTCAATTTCATTAATTTGTTTATCAGAGAGTTTCCATAATTTTAATTTGCTACGTACCGCCTTATATAGATTAGGTTGTGATTCTTTCAAAGAAGCTGCTGAAATTAATTCTTGTTGTGCTAAATATAATTCTGGAGAATAGATGATTGCTAAAAGTTGACCTTTACTCACTTTTTCACCAGTAAAACTTACATATAATTGTTCTATTCTACCAGAAAAATAACTGACTTCCACAACATTTGCTTTTTCATTTTCAGTAATTTTTCCAGATAGTTTTATGAAATTATCCAGAATATTACCTTCACCAACTTTAGTTGTGATAATATTTGCCAATGCTACTGCATTTTCAGTTAGTTTAAATTGGTCTTCTGCCAAACCATCTGTGATAATTTCTGAAGGAATTAAATCCATACCACAAATTGGGCAGACGCCAGCTTCAGATTGCATAATTTGTGGATGCATAGAACACGTCCACATTTCTGATGTTAACGAGTGATTATGTTCACTTTCATTAATTAATGAATGATTATGTTCACTTTCATTAGTTAGTGAAATACCGAAAAGTAACCAACTTAATATAAAGCCTAATACTAGTATTCCTGAGTAGATTATATATTTTTTCATTTCTTTTTCTTTTAAATAATATTTTTTCTCATCTGTTTATACTTTTAAATAAAGTAACAAAGACTAATCATCAATTTAGTTTTCTTTTTCATATCAAAGATTTATTACAAACTATCTTTTAAACTTGTCATATACTTAATAACAGCCTCTTTATCACTTTTTGAAATGATCGCATTTCTATGAATTACCGTGTAGCTGTAAATTGGCATTTCTCCACTTTCTATCTGATTGATTATTGAGTTTATCTTACTTTTCTTTCGTCTATCGGAATAATCTCCCCAAAAACTAAAATTCAGATCTTTTTTTCCATCATTTATATGTTTTTCCAAATACCAAGCTACTGGCTGCAACTTATTATACCAAGGATAAAATGTATTGTTACTATGACAATCATAGCAGGAAACCTGCAAGGTTTTATAAACTGTCGCGGGAACTTTATTTACAATCATAAAATCAGTTTGCGGTATAGTTTTACTCTGATTATAGTCTACAGGAAAAAACTGAATGACCGCAAAGCTAATTAATGTAATCCATGATATAATTTTTACTAATTTCATTTAATTGATTTCACGCTTTACTTCACCACATTTTAACATTTTATTTCCAAAATATGGGTTTCTTATTTCTTCGTTCATACTTAACCAAGCACCCCCATTTTTATTATCGTACATAGGACAGTAATGCTCATAAACCTTCATTTTAGTTCCAGTAATGGCAACCATATCGATTATGTCTTTGCTAAGTATTTTAAAATGTTCACGTTGATGTGCAATATCACTATAACCTATGTGTTCTGCTTGTTCTGTAGCATTCTCAATAATGTCATTTAATTCTAATTTTTCATTACTTGAAAAGCCAGATGAATCAAATGACTTTAAAGATTGAGCCAATATAATCCCCAACTCTTTTGCATTAGCATTATCGTCGTTTGCTAAAGCATCTTTAAGTGCTATATAATTTGTTAGTACTTTTTGTTCAACTGAATTTTGGGTATTTGAATTCATCGCAGAATTTGATATATCCATTTTACCTTGATTAATCTCTGAATGTAGATGATTATCTTTATTGTTTTCTTTTTTTGTGTCTTTACAAGACATTGAAGATAGGCTTATTAAAACCATTGCCATAATTGCAGTTAATCTTACTTTTCTCATTTTTATTAATTTTAAATTATACTTGTTTTTTTAGTTAGTTAAATAGTTTATGATTGTACTTTGAACATAATACTTTACAATTGATTCTATTTGACTTATTTGAAACTTTAGTTCTAATTCTTGTATGTCCAAAACATCGATAAAGTCAATTGCACCTGTTTCATAATTTTTTATTAATATTTGTTTCGCTTCATTAGATTGCTTAATGTTTTTTATTGCTGTCTTATAACTTATTCTTGCTGACATACGTTCCTTTAGAGCCTTATCTAATAGTGATTCTAAAGTGTTTCTTTTTTCTTTTTTTTGATATAGAATTTCTTGTTGTTCTAACTCATTTTGCTTTGTAATAGATTTGTGTTTTTTATTAAAAATTGGAATAGATAAAGAAATCATTGGCATAATTATATCCTTACCATTGTCAATAAAGTTTATATCAGGGCGTTCAGAAACATTTATATAGTCTAGACCAAATCCAATCTTAGGGCTGCTTTCTTTTTGGTTTAGTAATTCAGATTGTTCAATAGATCTAAAGAGTTTATCAAATTTTAATAATTCTGGATGAAATGTTAAATTTTCTTTAGTAGTTTCAAAATCTTCATTTGGAAGCAATAGATCATCAACAAAGGTTACTTCAATATCATCTTCTCTGTTTAAAAGATTATTAAAAGTGGTTTGTTCCGCTAAAAACTCTTGTTGTAACACATCCTTTACTTGCTGTAATTCGTTTTGACGTATTTGTAAACGTAACACATCAACTACAGGTGTTTTACCTACCTCAACAGAAGTTAATGCCAATGTTTCATAGGTTTTTAATAAATTAATATTTTCATTTAGAATTTCTTGTTTCGCTTTATTTGCATACAACTTGTAATAGGATTGTGATACTGAAGCCATTAATTTTCGTTTAACTATAACAATCTCCACATATTTTGCATCTGCTAGTGCACCCACGTAATTTTCTCTTGAAGTAATTGTGCCAAACCATGGCAACATTTGTTTTACTGATATCTTAAAACGTTGTGCTCCAGTTCGAGTTTCTGGCTCACTTATAAAGTAGCCCATACCGAATTCGGTATTAGGAATAGTATTTACCTCATTTAGTTTTTCTGAAACTCTTTTATACTGTAAATCAATTTTTTGAATCTCTGGATTATTTAATAATGCTTCGTCAATTAAAGTTTCTAATTTTTGTGCATTTCCTTTTAAAATAAAAAGAATAAAGAAAAATAAAAAGACTGTTTTTGTATGTTTCATTTTGATGTTCTTTTTAGTTGAACTTCTGCTTTCCAGCTATATAAAACAGGTACTACGAATAGGCTGATTAAGGCGATTAACATTCCACCAAAACTTGGAATTGCCATAGGGATCATGATATCGCTACCGCGTCCAGTTGATGTTAATATTGGCAATAACGCTAATATAGTTGTAGCAGTTGTCATCAAGCATGGTCTTATTCTCTTTTCTCCTGCTTCTAGAACAGATGCTCTTACTTCCTTTTTATTATTTGGTGTATTTCTCTTAAATGTTTGTGTTAAATATGTTGCCATAACAACACCATCATCTGTTGCTATTCCAAAAAGTGCAATAAATCCAACCCAAACTGCTACACTCAAATTAACTGGATTCATCTGAAATAAATCACGCAGATTTTCACCAAAGAAATTGAAATTTAGAAACCAATCCTGACCGTAGAGCCATATCATTAGAAATCCGCCAGAAAATGCTACTGCAATACCTGTAAAAATTATTAATGATGTACCAAAAGAACGGAATTGTAAATAAAGAATTAAGAAAATAATTGCTAACGCTAATGGTACAACAAACGATAAAGTTTTTTCTGCTCTTAATTGATTTTCGTATGATCCTGTGAATTGATAATTTATACCTTTAGGTACTACTAATTCGCCATTATTAATTTTTTCTTGAACTAAGGTTTGTGCATTTTCTACAACGTTTACTTCTGCAAAGCCATCCATTTTATCAAACAATACATAGCCAACTAAAAAGGTGTCTTCACTTTTAATTACTTGTGGTCCTTGTTCGTATTTTATTGTTGCCAACTCACTCAAAGGAACTGAAATACCTTTTTGAACTGGTATATAAATCTGTTCTAAATCGTTTGGATTAGCTCGTAATTCTCTTGGGTATCGAACGCGTATACCATATCGCTCTCTACCTTCAACCGTTTGGGTTAATACCATACCGCCTGCAGCAACTTTTAATACGTTTTGTACATCATTAACAGATATTCCATATCGAGCAATTTTTTCTCTATTAATATCGATTAGTAAATAAGGTTTTCCAATAATGCGGTCTGCAAAAACAGCCTCCTTTTTTACACCATCAACTTGTTTTATAATACCCTCTAATTGTATACCAAATTCTTCAATCTCTTTTAAGTCTTGACCTTTAACCTTTATTCCCATTGGTGCTCGCATACCAGTTTGAAGCATTACCAATCTAGTTTCAATAGGTTGCAATTTTGGTGCAGAAGTCACACCTGGTAATTTTGTAGCTTTTAAAATTTCATTCCAAATATCGTCTGGTGAATGTATTTCTGTTCGCCAATTACGGAAGAACTCACCATCATTATCTTCTATTAATTTATTGTTATTGACTGGAGTCAAAATAACATTTTCTGAAGTATTAGGGTTTGCAATGAATCGACCATCTTTCAATTCAAATAAACCATAATCATTTACTTTATAGCGTTGACGTTCTCCGTTTTTGTTCAGCATATATTCTGGTTTGTAATGAATTATATTCTCAAACATTGATAATGGAGCTGGGTCTAAAGCTGATTCTGTTCGACCTGCTTTACCAACTACTGTTTTTATCTCTGGAATACTTGCTACAGCCATATCTAATTGTTGTAAAACTCTTTTATTTTCTTCTACACCAGAATGTGGCATTGAAGTTGGCATCAACAGAAAAGAGCCTTCATTTAAGGATGGCATAAATTCTTTTCCTGTATTTTTCATAATAAAAAAACCAAAAATTACAATAACTGTTGGTACAGATAAAAACAATAGTTTATTATCTAAACACCACGTTAAAATTCTTGTGTAAAATTTCATGAATAAGGTAAAAACACCTAATAAACCAAAGCAAATAAAACTTATAAAAAAGAGATTTGAAAAGATACTTTTATCTATCCCTAAAGGTCTCCAATATTCAGCCAATAAGAATATACTTGTGAATATTGGAATGATTAAATTTATAAGATTAGCTTGTTTATCTGATAACTTATTTTGAAGATTTTGAACTGCTGTAATTCCAAAAGAAATTAATACCAATCCGAGCCAATAACCATTGAGTATAGCAATTAAACCTAATGCTATTAAAACACCATTTAAAATATATTTAAAATTTCTTTTTATAGTTTTTTTTCTAAATAAAAAAGATGCTATAGGCGGTATTAAAAATAATGCTACAATTACAGAAGCTAGTAGTGCAAATGTTTTAGTAAAAGCCAAGGGTCTAAATAATTTTCCTTCAGCACCAATCAATGTAAATACAGGAATAAAACTTATAATAGTTGTCATTACAGCTGTTACAATTGCACCTGAAACTTCTATTGTTGCATTATAAACCACATTATTTACAGGCAGTTTTTCTCTATTTTCATCTAAATGCCGAATAATGTTTTCTGAAAGGATAACACCAACATCTACCATAGTACCAATAGCAATTGCAATACCAGAAAGCGCTACTATATTGGCATCGACGCCAAAGAGTTTCATTGCTATAAACACCATTAATACTGCTACAGGTAATAAGCTAGAAATTAACACAGAAGCCCGTAAATTAAATACCATAATAATGATAACAAAAATGGTAATTAGTATTTCTAGCTTTAACGCCTCGTTAAGTGTGCCTAAAGTTTCTTGAATCAATTCCGTTCTATCATAAAAAGGAATAATAGTCAGTTTTGATGTACTTCCATCTTCCAATACTTTTGAAGGTAATCCTGCGCTTAATTCATTAATTTTATCTTTAACGTTATTAATAACTTCCATTGGATTTGCACCATAACGAGCAGTAACAACACCACCAACAACTTCAGCGCCTTCCTTATCTAAAATACCTCTTCGTGTTTCAGGACCTAACGATACTTTACCTATGTCTTTAATTCTGATTGCTGTATAGTCTTCAGAAGTAACTACAGTGTTTTCTATATCTAAAATAGATTTTACATAACCCAAACCACGCACAAAATATTCTACATTATTGATTTCAATAGTTTGCGCACCAATATCTTTATTACTTTCCTTAACCGCTGTTACAATATGATTTAAGTCTATATTGTATTGTCGCATTAATTCAGGATTAACATCCACTTGATATTCTTGGACGTAACCACCAATAGAAGCTACTTCTGATACACCACTTGCAGATGATAGTGAATATTTAACATAGTAATCTTGAATACTTCGTAATTCTTTTAAATCCCAACCTCCAGTTACATTTCCGTTTTCATCACGACCCTCTAATGTATACCAAAATATTTGTCCTAAACCTGTAGCATCTGGACCTAAAGTAGGATTAACACCATCTGGCAATAAACCACTTGGTAATGAGTTAAGTTTTTCCAATATTCTACTTCGACTCCAATAAAACTCTACATTTTCTTCAAAAATTACATAGATACTTGAAAAGCCAAACATTGATGAGCTACGAATAGTTTTTACACCTGGAATACCAAGCAATGATGTTGTTAATGGATAGGTTATTTGGTCTTCAATATCCTGTGGTGAACTACCATCCCATTTGGTATATACTATTTGTTGGTTTTCTCCAATATCAGGAATAGCATCTACAGCAACAGGATTATTTGGTAAAAATCCTGTATCCCAATTAAATGGAGCATTTACTGTTCCCCATCCTGTAAAAAGGATAAGCATTAAAACAGCTATGACTTTATTTTCTATTAAAAATTTTATGCTTTTATTCAGCATAGGCTTTCGTAATTAAATAATTAAACAATGATGTCAAAAAAACACCTAATACAGTAGATTATCCGTACGACATAAAGTCATAAGATAATGTAGTTAATTGTTTAAAAATCAAATTAAATAAGTCTCGTCAATCTTATAGATACGCTTGATTAGAAAAGGTGGTTTGTATTCTTCGTAAAGAGACACTTTTTTTTCTAACCCTTCAAAATAATTAATATAGGTGTAAACAAATGAATCGATAAGTAGTTTTTGCTCAAAAGAAATATTATTAAGTGTATACTGACCTTCATTAAGACCTTCAATTAATAATTGCTTGTCAAAACAGCAATTTTTATTGATAATAGAACATTTTTCAGTGGAAGATTTTTCCATTTCCATTTCGCAATCATTGGATTTATGCATTATAGAGGTTTCTACTAAAGCATCATCACAATAGTGCATATTAATGACATATGAAGTTGTTGAGAACAACACGACAAAGGCCATTACAAAAGCTGTTATTTTATGTGTTATTTTATCCATATAACATTACAAAATTAAAAAAATGAATAAGAACACCTAATTGGTTATGGGTTTATTTTATTGTTTTAAACTGTAAGTTTCTATGAAAAGTTTTTTTAATTCCTTCTATCCCTACTTGAGCTATGAGAATGTATAACCTTCCATTTTCCCTCAATTTTTTTAAAAATATATGTTTGATGCCCAGTCTTATCAAACTCTAAATCATTTCTTCTAACCTTTCCTTTAACCTCTGTGTCTGCAGTAACCCACGCAAAATTATTTTCTATAAATACATCTATATTGGAATAGTTTAATTCAAGAAAAAATAACGCATCCTTTTCAGGTTCAACATGATTTAAAATTAGATCATTAAGACCTATGTTTTTACCACCTGATTCAAAATATTTTGCCCCATTAAAGTCTAAGAAGTTTTCATTGAATGGTTTACCATCTCCATTTTCCCATCCATATTTTATCTGATCAATGATGTTAAGAATTTCATTTTTATCTGAGTTCTGTCCAATTAAGTCATGACAAAAAAACAGATAAGTTATTATTATAAAATATTTCATTGTTTTTTAATTCTTAAGTTAAGAATATTAAAAAAAACTATTCAATTTTTCTAAATAGAAAAAACACTAGTAGAACTTCATAAAACACTAAATAAAGGCAATACTCGTGATTATACTGATGGATGTGAGTTTTGTAGATGCGAAAAGAGGTTAGTGATTATTAATTATTTGTCACCCCCACCCCAAAGATTATACACCATTTACCAGACAAATCCCCCAAAAAGAAAACTGATTTTTAAAATGACCCCGGGGGTATGTTTTATAGTTAGCAAGTGGATTTTTTTTGATTTTGTTGCCAAATGTGAAATAAAAAAACCGCAACTATATGTAATATAAATAATTACGGTTTTTCTGGGTGGTCCCACCTGGACTCGAACCAGGGACCAAATGATTATGAGTCATCTACTCTAACCAACTGAGCTATAGGACCGGTTAAGTGCGCAAATATACAATTTCACAATGTTTTTATAAAGCTTAAATTGAAATATTGTTTTTTATTTCTAGTACTTTTGAAAAATGGAAAGTCAAAGACAAAAAAAGATTTCTAAATTGATACAAAAAGAAATTGCAGAATTAATTAGTTCAGATTTGAGAAGAGGTGGAGTGAAAAATCTTATTATTTCTGTGACGCAGACACGTGTTTCACCAGACCTTTCTCTCTGTAAGGTTTATTTAAGCATTTTTCCTAGTTCTGGTGCTGCAACTCAATTGAGTTTAATCCAAGACAATGCCTCTAAAATAAAGCATGATCTTTCTAGAATTCTTAGAAATGATTTGAGAAAAATTCCTGAGCTTGCTTTTTTTATTGATGACTCTCTGGATTATATTGACTCCGTTGAAGACTCAATTAAAAACCCTGACAACCCTATTAATAATTAATGTTTAGATCTTATATATACAGAATTGCTATTCGTTATTTTTTTGCAAAAGACGCTAAGACTATTGTTAATAGGATAAATGGCTTTGCGTTATTTATGATAGTTGCTGCCTCTTGTGTTTTACTGGTTGTTTTAAGTGCTTTTGCTGGTTTAAAAGATTTTGGTCTTTCTTACACTAGTTCATTTGATCCTGATTTAAAAATTATCCCAGAAAAAGGAAATTACTTTATTATAAATGATGAAGGATTAGATAAAATAAAACAACTAAAGTTCGTGATTAAAGCCTCTCCTGTTGTAGAAGAAAAGGCTGTCTTATCAAATGAATTAAACTCTGGTGCTATACTTTTAAAAGGTGTTAATCCTGATTACCACATGTCAAAAGTATTAGATTCTCTCTCTTTAATTGGCGCTTTTTCTCCTTCAAAACAAAACACATTATACATAGGGGCTGATTTGGCAACTTCTCTAGAAGTTGTTATGAGTGAAGAGTTTTCGCTTTTAGCTACTGCGGCAAAAAAACAATCTCTTTCTTTATTTAGTTTTTCTCCTTTCAACTCTATAAAATTAGATATAGAAGGTATTTATCAAATAAGCTCTGACATAGAAAGAAAATATGCCTTTACTTCCATAGAAACAGCTTCAGAATTAATAGGTGTTGGGAATGACTCATATACGTCAATTGAAATAATTTCAGACGGTTCGGTTAACAAAAGCAAATTAAAAGAACAGGTTGATGATTTTTTTGACTCAAGCGTAGAGGTTTTAAATAAGCAAGACCTAAACCCTGCTCTTTATAAAATGCTTAATACAGAAAACTTAGCTGTATATCTAATTTTTTCTCTTGTCGCTTTATTGTCAATGTTTAATCTTGTTGGATCTTTAACCATTATGATGGTTGAAAAAAGAAAAGATTTACGGGTTTTAAAAGCATTAGGTGGGAAAGAAAGTGATTTTAAAAACATCTTTTTTTTCCTTGGAGTATTTACATCTGTTTTTGGTGCTCTTTTTGGAATATTTTCTGGGTGGATAATTATTTTGATTCAAAACAATTACTCCTTAATTGTTGTCCCCGGAACATCTATTCCATATCCTGTTACCTTAACAATGTTTAATGTTTTAATTGTTTTTACAACAATTTTTATTCTTGGTGTTTTAACTTCTTTGTGGTCAACAAAAGGTAGGGTTATAAGCTAACTAGCTCCTCTGAAAAATTTTGTTTAATCCAGTCAAGTTCATTATAAATTACAAATGGGTTTTTTTCGTTTAATATTCTACTTTTTATTTCCTTGAAGTTTGCAATTCCTTTAAAGTAGTTTCCATAGTGTCTTCGAGTTTCTAAAACTCCTAATATTTCTCCTTTCCAGTCCACAGCCATTTTCAAATGTCTTTTTGCCATTTCTGCTCTTTCGTAAATTGAGGGTTCTTGTTTTTTGTTTCCTGTTTTTAGAAAATGTTTTACTTGATTAAAAAACCACGGGTTTCCTATTGAAGCTCTGCCAATCATTGCTCCATCAAGACCATATCGATCTTTCATTTCTTTTGCTCTCTCAGGTGAGTTAACGTCCCCGTTTCCGAAAACAGGAATATGCATTCTTTGGTTATTTTTAATTTCAGCTATTTTAGTCCAGTCTGCATCTCCTTTATACATCTGCGCTCTTGTTCTTCCGTGTATTGAAATAGCTTTTATGCCAACATCTTGAAGTCTCTCGGCAACGTCTACAATCTGGATTGTTTTTTCATCCCACCCAAGCCTAGTTTTAACTGTAACCGGAAGGCTTGTTCTTTTAACTAACTCTTTGGTTAGGCTAACCATTAACGGAATGTCTTTTAAAATTCCTGCCCCTGCTCCCTTACAAACAACTTTTTTGACCGGGCAACCATAGTTTATATCAATTATATCTGGTTTTGTTTTCTCAACTATATCAACAGCCCCAAGCATTGATTTAAGGTTAGATCCAAATATTTGAATTCCAACCGGCCTCTCTTTTGTATAAATGTCAAGCTTTTTTGTGCTCTTTGCAGCATCTCTTATTAAGCCTTCGCTAGAAATAAACTCTGTATACACTACATCAGCCCCTTGCTCTTTACAAAGAGCTCTAAATGGTGGGTCGCTTACATCTTCCATTGGAGCAAGTAGAAGAGGAAATTCGGGAAGCTCTATGTTTCCTATTTTAACCATTATGCAAAATTAACAATTATATAATTTATTTATGTGTTGTCTGTAAAGAATATTCAAAGTAAGTATCTTTATCAAAAATATTTACTTTGCCTAACAACATCCGTAATTTTTGTATTATAGCCCATATTGATCATGGTAAAAGCACATTGGCTGATCGTCTTCTAGATTTTACAGGCTCTGTTTCTGACCGGGAAAAGCAAGATCAGTTATTAGATGATATGGAGCTTGAAAGAGAAAGAGGGATTACAATTAAATCTCACGCTGTTCAAATGGATTACGAAGATAACGGTGAGAAGTTTATTTTAAACCTTATTGACACCCCAGGTCATGTTGATTTTTCCTATGAAGTTTCTAGAGCAATTGCAGCCTGTGAAGGAGCTTTGTTAGTTGTGGATGCTGCTCAAAGCATTCAAGCTCAAACTATTTCTAACCTCTATCTCGCTCTTGAAAATGATTTAGAAATCATTCCTGTAGTAAATAAAATAGATCTTCCATCAGCTAACCCTGAAGTTGTTGTTGATGAAATTGTTTCCTTAATTGGTTGTCAGGCAGAAGAAGTAATTCTTGCATCTGCCAAGACAGGTGAGGGGATTGAGGATATTATTAAAGGAATTATTGATAGAGTTCCCGCTCCCGAAGGAAGTGTTGAGGCTCCATTGCAGGCTTTGATTTTCGATTCTGTTTTTAATCCCTACCGAGGTATTGAAACATATTTTAAGATTGTTAATGGTAAAATGTCTAAGGGGGATCGCGTAAGGTTTATGTCAACTGGAAAAGATTATGGGGCAGAAGAGGTTGGAACCCTAAAGTTAAGTCAGGTTCCTAAAAAACAAATATTAACTGGAGATGTTGGCTATTTAATAACTGGTATTAAAGATGCTAAAGATGTTAAGGTTGGAGACACCATCACTTTAGCTAATGAAGTATCTGTGCCAGCAATTGAGGGTTTTGAAGAAGTAAAGCCAATGGTTTTTGCTGGAATTTATCCTGTTGATACTGATGATTATGAAGATTTGCGATCAAGTATGGAAAAGCTTCAGCTTAACGATGCTTCTTTGGTTTTTTCACCAGAAAGCTCTGCTGCTCTTGGTTTTGGTTTTCGTTGTGGTTTTCTTGGAATGCTTCATCTTGAAATAATACAAGAGCGTCTCCAGCGTGAGTTTAATATGTCGGTTATAACTACTGTACCTAACGTTTCGTATAACGCATATATAAACAAAGACCCCTCAAATGCAATACTAGTAAACAACCCATCTGACCTTCCTGACCCATCTAGTTTAAACAGAGTAGAAGAGCCTTATATAGATGCTACTATTATAACAAAATCAGAGTTTGTTGGAAACGTGTTAACGCTTTGTATTGAAAAAAGAGGTGAGATAAAAAACCAGAGATATCTAACAACCGAAAGAGTTGAGTTAAATTTTAAGCTTCCTCTCGCTGAAATAGTTTTTGATTTTTATGATCGTCTTAAGTCGGTCTCAAAAGGCTATGCCTCTTTTGATTATACGCCTGTTGGTTTTGTAGCCTCAAAGTTAGTAAGGCTGGACATTTTGTTAAATGGAAAACCTGTAGACGCTTTGTCTTCATTAATACATGCTGACAACGCCCAAAGAATGGGAAGGAAAATGTGTGAAAAACTAAAAGAACTCATTCCAAGACAACAGTTTGATATTCCAATTCAAGCAGCAATTGGGGCAAAGATTATTTCTAGAGAAACTATAAAAGCTTTTCGTAAGGATGTTACTGCAAAGCTATATGGTGGTGATGTTACACGAAAGAGAAAGCTTTTAGAGAAACAAAAAAAGGGAAAGAAAAAAATGAGAATGGTTGGAAGTGTTGAAATTCCACAACAAGCATTTATGGCTGTTTTAAAAATAAACGACTAATGAAACTTTACTCTATAGAAACGGGAAACTTTAAGCTTGATGGTGGGGCTATGTTTGGTGTTGTTCCTAAACCGCTATGGGAAAAAACAAACCCTGCTGATTCAAAAAACAGAATTGACATGAGCGCTCGTTCTTTACTTATTGAGGATGGCAAAAAACTTATTCTTGTTGATGCTGGTCTTGGTGACAAACAAAGCGAAAAGTTTTTTAGCCACTATTCTCGTTGGGGAAATACCAGCCTACTAAAGTCTCTTGACTCTTTGGGTTTTAGTCCAAATGACATAACAGATGTTTTTTTTACACACCTTCATTTTGATCATTGTGGTGGAGCAACAAAGAGAGAGGGTGGCAAAATTGTTCCTGTTTTTAAAAATGCTCGTTTTTTTTGCTCCAAGATTCATTGGGAATGGGCCACTGTTAGCCCAAACCCTAGGGAGAAGGCTTCGTTTTTAAAGGAAAACCTTTTACCTCTGAAGGATTCTGGACAACTAAACCTGTATTCAAGTGATGAAAGTGGGTTTTGTTCAGATGTTGATTTAGATCTTATTTTGGTAGATGGTCACACAGAAAAAATGGCCTTGCCAAAAATTAAGTATAAAGGGAAAAAAATACTTTTTGCATCTGACCTTGTTCCAACTTCAGGCCATATTCCCGTACCATATTTAATGGGTTATGATGTAAGGCCTCTGGTTACAATGGAAGAAAAATCTACTATTTTAAAGGACTGTGTTGATAAAGATATGGTGCTTTTTATGCAACACGACCCCATAAACGAGATTGTTGTTTTAAAGAAAACAGAAAAAGGTGTTGGTTTTGACACGGGTACTACCTTAAATGAGTTTTTTTAATTATGAAGCCTTTGAAGGGAAGTAAAAATGTTGAGGATTTGTTTAGCTCTGGAAAAAGGACCTCTTCTCTCTTTCTCCATTGTGTTTACGTTTTAGATGAGCTTTCTGAAACTAATTATGTTGTTTCGGTTCCTAAAAAATCTTTTCCTCTAGCCGTAAGAAGAAACAAAATAAAAAGAATACTACGTGAGGTTTTAATAAAAAACAAAAAAAAGTTAATAGGTTTAGGTGGTGGTAGGTTTATGTTTATCTACTCATGCGATCGTGTTTTGTCTTTTTCTGAAATAAACAATGATTTAGTTTTAATCCTTAAGCAAATTAGACCTTAGTTTTCAAGCACAAAAATTTTTCCTCCTTTGCTTTTTTAAATATACATTGCGCAGTGTAATATTCCGTCTTCTATGTAATCCTCACCTTTTCGTTCAAAACCAAGGTCTAAATAAAATTTTTCTAAATATGCCTGGGCAGAAATCTTTATTTTTTTTTCATTAAACTTTTTTCTACACACTTCTATACACTTTAAAACAAGTTTTTTTCCATATTCCTTACCCCTTTGCTCTTCTATCACAGCCAACCTTCCAAAACCCGGGTGGTCTTTGTAATAATCTCCTTTTCCAAATATTCTTGCATATGCCGCTAGTTTGCCGTCTACGTAACCTGTTAGATGAATTGCTTTGTAGTCTTTGAAATCAAAATCGTTGTAAAGTATTTCTTGCTCTACCACAAACACCTTTGATCTTAGCTCAAATATTTCGTAAAGCTCGTGTGTGTTTAGTTCTAAAAATGTTTGCTCTCTCCACTTAATCATTCATGTCTATTTTTTTTATTCTTCTTTCGTGTCTCCCCCCTTCAAACTCTTTTGCAATAAAAACATCAATTATTTTTATAATTTCTTCTTTTTTTAAAAACCTAGAGGGTATGCTTACAATGTTTGCGTTGTTGTGTTCTCTTGCTAGGCTTGCTATTTCTTCACTCCAGCATATTGCCGCTCTAATGCCTTGGTGTTTGTTTGCTGTCATTGCAGCTCCATTCCCGCTTCCACAAATTATCACCCCTATTACTGCTTTTTTTTCTTTAACCTCTTTTGCCACAGGATGAACAAAGTCGGGGTAGTCTACACTTTCTTTTCCATCATACCCTATGTTTATAACATCGTGACCTTTTTTTCTTAGATGGTCTTCTATTGTTTGTTTAACCTCTATCCCTGCGTGGTCGTTTCCTATTGCTATTTTCATAATATTAAATTAGTGATTCCTTTATTACTTTTTGATATGTTGTTAATAGTTGATTTATTATTCTTAATAAATATAATTTTTATTTTTTTCTAACATTTTTATTTTTTTACCAACACTTCTTTCTGCAGTTTGTTAGTCTTTTTTATCAACTTTCATGCTTCTTTATTTTTGTTAACACCTGTTAACCGTTTTCTTTTGTTTTTATCTGTCAGGCACTTGTCATGTTAATTATATGTTTACATTTTCTTTTTCCTGTTCATTAATTAAAATCATTTTCTTTTTATAAAGAAATTAACAGCACATATAATAATATATATTTATTTAAATAAAATTATTATTAATATGTTTAAATGTTTATTGCTAATAAAAAAATTGTAGGTTTTATTAACAGTATATTTGAACCTCACTAAATAAAAATGTCAAAAAAAAAGAAAGAAATAAAGGGGTTAGAAAGAAAGGTGAAACAATTTATTGGTAACCAATTTAATAAAGAGTTTAATTTTAAACAACTAGCATATTCAATTGGGGTAAACGATACAAAAGGAAGGGATGATATTGTGGGGATTATTAATAAACTTTTAAAAGAAGAAAAAGTAATGAAGATTGGAAGAGGAAGGTTTGTTGCCCAAAAAATAAGACAAAACAGAGCTGAAGGTGTTTTGGAAATAACAAGCACAGGAAGGGGTTATGTTGTTTGCGAGGAGATGGAAGCGGACGTGTTGGTTGAGCAAAGAAATCTAAACAAGGGCTTTCATGGAGACAGGGTTACTGTAGCGGTGGGAAGAATGAATAATAAAAATAAATACGAGGGAAGGGTTGTTGAGGTAATAGAAAGAAAAAAAGAAGTTTTTGTTGGAGTCTTTCAGAAGAACAAAGACTACGCCTTTGTAAACACAAGAAATGCTAGAATGTACACAGATTTTTTTATAGATAAAGAAGAAATGAGAAATTATAAAGAAGGAGAAAAGGTGGCGGTAAAAATAAAAAGATGGGAAAGCTCAAAAAATTCACCAGAAGGAGAAATTATAAAAAGCTTTGGGTTTGGGGATGATTTGCTAGACGCATACTCTATACTTTATGAATATGGACTGTCTACAGAGTTTGACGATAAAGTAGAGGAGGAGGCGGTAAAAATCAAACCAACTATAAAAAAAGAGGAGGTCAAAAAAAGAAGGGACATGAGGCATGAAACAACGTTCACAATAGACCCAGAAGATGCAAAAGATTTTGATGATGCGATATCTTTTAAAAAAATAAATAAAAACAGGCAAGAAGTAGGGATTCACATTGCAGATGTTTCACATTACGTAAAGCCTGGCTCCAAAATAGATGAAGAAGCGCAGAACAGGGCAACTTCTGTTTATTTGGTTGACAGGGTAATACCAATGCTACCGGAAACACTTTCAAACAATCTGTGTTCGTTAAGACCAGATGAAGAAAAATTAACATTTTCAGCAGTTTTTATATTAGATAATAACGGGGATGTAAAAGAGGAGTGGTTTGGAAAAACAGTTACCAAATCAGATTGTAGGCTTTCCTACGATGAAGCTCAGTATATTATAGAAAACAAAGAATCAACAATCCCCTCAGAATCAACAATACTAAAAAAAGTAAAAAAAGTAAAAAAAGAAATAACAGAGGGAATAATAGAGTTAAACGAAATAGCCAAAACAATAAGAAAAAAAAGAATAAGTAATGGTGCTATTATTTTTGATAAGTCGGAAATAAAGTTTGAATTAAATGAAAAAAATCAACCAAAAAAAGTTTTGTTTAAATCAACAAAAAATGCAAACAAACTTATTGAGGAGTTAATGCTTTTGGCAAACAGACGGGTGGCAGAGAGAATGAAAAAAAGCAACGAAAAGTTTGTTTATAGAGTTCATGATCAGCCAAATCAAGAAAAATTGGAAAATCTTCAAACGATTGTAAAAAGGTTGGGGTACAACTTAAAATTAACCAAAAAAGAGTTGAACAGCTCTTTGAACAGTCTTTTAAAAAGTGCTTTTGGAAAAAATGAACAAAACCTTATCGACACCTTGATGATAAGAAGCATGAGCAAGGCAGAATATACAACCAAAAACATAGGACACTATGGTTTGTCTTTTGACAACTACACACACTTTACTTCGCCAATTAGAAGGTATCCAGACGTTATGGTACACCGCCTTATACAAGCAGAGCTGGAAAGAAAAAAAATAAAAACAGAAGACACGGAAAACCAATGTAAGCACTCAACACACATGGAAATACTAGCAACAAAAGCAGAAAGAGATTCAATTAAGCTTATGCAGATAAAATACATGTTAGATAAAGAGGGAAAAACTTTTGAAGCAGTAATATCTGGTGTTGTTGCGCGAGGTGTTTTTGTAGAGGTGGTAGAAAACAAGTGCGAAGGCCTTGTTAAAGCAAAGGATCTACCAGGAGATTTTTACGTTCACGATCAAAAAAACCACAGGTTTGTAGGCGAGAGAACAGGAAAAAAATATCAACTTGGAGACAAAACCAGGGTTGTGCTTATAAAAGCAGATCAAATAAAAAAAAGACTTGATTTTCAAATCCTTACTTGAGGCATCGAGCGGATTCGAACCGCTGTAAAAGCTTTTGCAGAGCTCCGCCTAGCCACTCGGCCACAATGCCATAGAGTGTAAAAATAAAAAAAAGTTTAAACTTTCTTTCTTAATTCAACAGAATCAACATTTCCACCAATAGGAGGTTTAAGTTTTTTGATGCTAACATCAACAGAGTCAACACTTTTACTGATGTTTTTAATAGAAAAAATAATCCTCTGCATAACGCTTTCTAAAAGCTTAGAAGGCACACCCATTTCTTTTTTAACAACACTGTAAACAGACACATAATCAACAGTACTTTCAAGGTTGTCACTTTCTTCAGCATCAGAAGTGTTAGTTTCAACAATAACGTTTACTATGTATTCTGCCCCTATAACACTTTCTTCATGAAGACATCCATGAAATGAGTAAAACCAGGCGTTATTTATAATAATTTTTGACAAAATTTTATCAAAGATATAAAAGCAAGGTCATTTTCTAAATACCTTTTCAATATCTTTGACAAAGTGAAGAAAAAAGGCCCAAACTTTATAGAACAAATTATAGAAGGAGACATCATGCGAGGGTTTGATAAAAACCTTTTGCGCTTTAGATTTCCTCCAGAACCAAACGGATACCTTCATATAGGACATTTAAAAGCTATATGTTTAAATTTTAATTTAGGAAAAAAATACAATTCTCCAGTTAACTTGAGGTTTGACGACACCAACCCAGAAAAAGAAGCAAAAGAATACGTAGACGCCATAAAGGAAGATATTAAATGGCTTGGTTTTAAATGGGACAAGGTGTGTTATGCGTCAGATTATTTTGAACAACTCTATGGTTGGGCAACATTTTTAATAGAAAAAGAAATGGCGTATGTTGATTCCCAAACATCAGAAGAAATTGCAACACAAAAAGGGACACCAACTACAAAAGGAAAGCCAAGCCCTTATAGAAACAGAAACAAAGAAGAAAGCTTAAAAATTTTTAAAAAAATGTATGATGGAGACTACAAACAAGGGGAGCACGTGCTTAGGGCTAAAATAGACATGTCTTCGCCAAACATGTTAATGAGAGACCCTGTTTTATATAGGGTGATGAATATTAGTCACCACAGAACAGGAGCGGATTGGAAAATATACCCAATGTATGATTGGACACATGGAGAGTCGGATTATATAGAGCAGGTTTCACATTCACTGTGTACTTTAGAGTTTGAACCACATAGAGAGCTTTATGACTGGTTTTTAGATGCAATAAGCCCTCTAGAAGGTGTTAGGCCAAAACAAAGAGAGTTTTCCAGACTTAATCTCTCTTATACTATCACAAGCAAGAGAAAGCTGGCCCTGTTAGTTGAAGAAAATTTGGTTGATGGGTGGGATGACCCGAGAATGCCTACAATTTCAGGGCTAAGAAAGCGAGGGTACACACCAGAGTCTTTGAAAAACTTTGCCCTTACAGTGGGGGTTTCAAAAAGAGAAAACATTATAGATGTATCGTTGTTGGAGTTTTGTGCAAGAGCACATCTTAATGAAGTTGCCCCAAGGGCAATGGCAGTTATAAACCCATTAAAGGTTAAAATTATTAACTATAAAAAAGACGAAGGAGAAAAATTAGACTTTGAAATTAACCCTCAAAATAAAGCATTGGGCACAAGAAAAATATCCTTTACAGATGAAATTTATATAGATAGTGAAGACTTCCAAGAAAGTCCAGAGGAAGGGTTTTTTAGGCTTTCTCCAGGACAGGAGGTTAGGTTAAAAAATGCATATATAATTAAAGCGGTTAAAGTTATAAAAGACAAAGATGGAAACGTCAATCTAGTTATATGTGAGTATGATGAGAAAAGCAGAAGTGGCTCGAACACTCCCGAAAGCAATAGAAAGGTAAAAGCAACAATACATTGGGTCTCCGCGTCACAAGCAGTTAAAGCAAAAGTAAATGTATATGACAGATTGTTTAAGGTTGAGGAGCCAGGAAAAGAGATAAAAATAATAGATGAGGTAAATGAAAATTCATTAGAAACAAAAGAGGCATATGTTGAGCGATACCTTTCAGATTCTTTACCTGGACAACAATATCAATTTCAGCGTTTAGGTTATTTTGTAAGAACAGATAACAAAAAAGCCCTAGAGTTTAACAAAACAGTAGGGCTAAGAGATCGTTGGAAAAAATAGAATGATAAACTATTCCCCCTCAAAGTCGCCAAATTCTGGAGTTTGAGGATCTTTCGGCTCCACTCCACCATCAGGTTCAGATATAGAAGTTTTTTGGTTCTCCTTTTGCATAGCTTCACCAATTTTACTGCTAGCAGTAAAGGCTGCTACCATATCATTTAACATAGTGCTTCCTGCTTGAGGCGAGTTAGGAAGAAGAATTAAATTAGAGTTGGTTTCACCTCCAATCGATTGAAGAGTATCATAGTGTTGAGTAACAACAATTAATGCAGACGCTTCTTGAGAGTTTATTCCAACAGAACCAAGGGTTCCAACGGAGTCCTCAATACCTTTAGCAATTTCTCTTCTTTGATCTGCTATACCTTGACCTTGAAGCCTCTTACTTTCAGCTTCAGCTTTTGCCTTTTCAACAATTAATATTCTTGCAGCATCACCCTCATATTGGGCAGCCGTTTTTTCTCTGTCTGCTGCATTAATTCTATTCATGGCTATTTTAACTTCAGCGTCCGGTTCAATATCTGTAACAAGGGCTTTAACAATAAAATATCCATATTCATCCATTGCTTCACCCAATGACTGTTTTACAGCAACAGCAATATCATCTTGTTTAGAAAAAACATCATCAAGTTTCATTTTCGGAACTTGTGATCGAATTAAATCAAACACATAAGATGTAATTTGATCTTGAGGAAAATCCAGCTTATAAAATGCATCAAAGACTTTTGAGTCAACAACCCTGTATTGAACAGAAACTTTTAATTTCACAAAAACATCATCACTAGTTTTTGTTTCAACAACAACATCGAGCTGTAAAACCTTAAGACTTAACCTTCCGGCTATTCTATCTACAAGAGGTATTTTAATTTGAAATCCAGGGCCTCTAACAGACTGGAATTTACCAAACCTTTCTACAATTGCTGCAGACTGTTGTTTTACAATAAAAATTGTTGACATTAATAAGAAAAAAAGAAATAATATAATTAGGGGTGTTGTAAATAAACTCATTTTTTAAATTTTATTAGTTAAACTTTCTATTCTGTTTAAGGTCTCTTCAGGACCTAATATTTCAATAATTTTAAATAAATCTGGCCCAGAGAGATTTCCCACTAGACAAAGGCGAAGTGATTTCATAATGTTTCCGAAAGAAATCCCTTGCTCTGACCCAAATGATAATAGCTGATTTTTCAGTGAATGTGGGTCTGAGATTAAAGCCTTGTTTAATTTACAAAAATTTAAAACATCATATATTAACCCCCTATCAATTTTTTCTATTGCTACTGAGTCATATCCTTTAGGTTGACTTAGAAAAACAGAAAGTTCTTTGTCTATATCAAGAGTTGTGTTAAGCCTTTCTTTAATTAAATCAACAATTTCTTCACTTTTTTCTAAAGAATACTTTTGAATTAGGCTATCTGAAGTTCTGTTTGCAAGAGTAAGAATTTTTTCTGCCGAGAATTCTTTTAAATGTAAATGGTTTATCCAAACAGCTTTCTTATAATCAAATCTAGCGCCCGACTTGTTGATTTCAGTATCATTAAATGAATCAATCAATTCATTAATCGAATACTTTTCTTTGTTGGAGCTATTATTCCATCCAAGAAGACCTAGATAATTAATTAGTCCTTCGGAAGTAAAACCCGCTTCTTTAAAACCAGTTGAACCCTGCCAATTTACAGCATATACTGGATGGCCTTGTTCTTCAGCATCTCTCTTTGACAGCTTACCAGAACCAGTGCTTTTTAGAATTAATGGGAGATGATAAAATTTAGGCGGTTCCCAACCAAAGTGTTTGTACAAAAGTATGTGCAATGGTAATGAAGAAAGCCACTCTTCTCCCCTTATAACAGATGTTATATTCATTTCATAATCATCCACAACATTTGCAAAATGATATGTGGGCATTCCATCTGACTTCATAATAATTTTGTCTTCTAATTCTTCCGACTTAAAGCTTAATTTTCCCCTAACCTGATCAACAACATTTACTGTTTCATTCTCAGGAATAATCATTCTTACTACGTACGCCTCTCTTTCTAATCGTGACTTAACCTCATCTTCGCTAAGTGTTAGAGAGTTTGACATGTTTTTTCTAGACAGGAAGTTATACTTAAAGCTCGTTTCAGCTTCATTTCGAGCCTCTTCTAGTTCAGAGGCAGTGTCAAAAGCATAGTATGCTAGGCCACTTTTTATAAGCTCTTTTATTCTTTCTTTATAAATATGAGTTCGTTCGCTTTGTTTTATAGGGCCTTCATCAAATTTAAGCCCTAACCAATTTAAAGAATCTATTATGTGCTGTTCAGCTCCATCTATAGTTCTTTTAGAGTCAGTATCTTCAATTCTAAGTATAAACTCCCCATTATTTTTTTTTGCCATCAAGTAACTAAACAAAGCAGTTCTTACACCTCCAATGTGAAGAGGTCCTGTTGGGCTAGGGGCAAATCTGGCTCTTTCTCTCATTTTTCAAATATAACACCATATTATTCCTTATTGAAATAATCCTGTAGAATTGATTTATATTTGCCAGCATATGCATAATGTAAAGTTCATAGGTGTTCCTAAAAACCTCCTAAATAAGAAGGTGGTTGTTTCACAAATTAATCTTTTTGCTTTGCAAGACTCTTATAGTGTTGGCAAGCTTCAGTTTAACTTTGTTGATTCTGAAACAATGCTTGGTTTAAATAAAGGTTTTTTGAGTCATAATACTGATACTGACGTAATTACTTTTGATTATTCAGAAAAGGGTTTAATTACTGCAGAAGTTTTTATATCATTGAGCGTTATGAGAGAAAATGCAAAAAAATACTCTCAAACAACTGAAAATGAGGCGATTAGGTTAATTTCACATGGTCTTTTTCATTGTTTGGGGTACAAGGACAAGTCTAATAATGAAAAAGAGATCATGAGAAAGAAAGAAGAAGAGTTTATATTTGCCGTTTCACGTGAAACTAAATTAGATGTTTAATTCAAAATATGATGTAATTGTAGTTGGGGGTGGCCATGCTGGAGCAGAAGCTGCTGCAGCTTCTGCTAATCTTGGTGCAAAGACTTTATTGGTAACCATGAATCTGCAAACAATAGGTCAAATGTCATGTAATCCTGCAATGGGGGGTATTGCAAAAGGACAGATTGTAAGAGAGATAGATGCTCTTGGAGGTTATAGTGGGGTTGTTTCAGACCTTACAGCCATACAGTTTAAAATGCTCAATAAATCTAAAGGTCCCGCAATGTGGAGCCCAAGAGTACAATCAGACAGATCCCAGTTTGCTCTCAAGTGGAGAGAAATGCTTGAAAAAACTCCAAATCTTGATTTTTATCAAGATATGGTTATAGGATTAATTGTTAAAAATAATATCATTGAGGGCGTTGAAACTGGTTTAGGTAATAAAATTTATTCTAAGTCAGTTATTTTAACTAATGGAACTTTTCTAAATGGCCTTATACATGTTGGGGAAAAAAAATTTGGTGGCGGAAGGGTTGGAGAGAAACCCTCTACCGGAATTACCGCAGGTTTAGAATCCCTTGGCTTTGAGTCCGGCAGGATGAAAACAGGCACGCCTCCTAGGGTAGATGGTAGATCTTTAAATTATTCTTTAATGGAGGAACATCCAGGAGATGAAAATCCAGGAAAATTTAGCTATTTAGAACATATAAAACCATTAAAAAAACAAACCAGCTGTCACATTACCTATACAAACTTAGATGTTCATGAAATAATGGCTTCATCTTTTGATAGATCACCAATGTTTAACGGAAGCATCAATAGTACTGGGCCTAGGTATTGTCCATCTATAGAAGACAAGGTTTACAGATTTTCAGATAAAAAAAGACATCAAATATTTGTTGAGCCAGAAGGAATAAACACCATAGAAGTTTATGTTAATGGATTTTCAACATCTATGCCAGAAGATGTCCAGTATTCCGCTATCAAGATGATAAAAGGATTCGAAAACGTTAAGATGTTTAGGCCTGGATATGCAATTGAGTATGACTATTTCCCTCCTACACAATTAACTCTAACTTTGGAAACAAAATTAGTAGAAAATTTATTTTTTGCAGGACAAATAAACGGGACCACAGGATATGAGGAAGCTGCAGCACAGGGTTTAATGGCTGGAATTAATGCCGTTGCAAAAGTTTTTTCAAAAGAACCTTTGGTCTTGACACGAAGCGAGGCTTACATTGGGGTTTTAATTGATGATTTAATTACAAAAGGAACAGAGGAACCATATAGAATGTTTACATCAAGAGCAGAATATCGAACTCTCTTAAGACAAGATAATGCTGATATTAGATTAACTGAAAAATCTTTTAATATTGGTCTTGCAAAAGAGGAAAGAGTTAAACGGGTTTTAAAAAAGCAGGACGCTGTAAACAAGTTTGTTAGTTTTTTCAATACAACTAGTTTTGAGTTAGATGAGATAAATAACCTCCTCAAATCAGCAAACTATGACCCTGTTCCGCAGAAAGGAAAGCTTTCTAAAATATATTCCAGACCAAACATTACACAGGAACATATCAATAAGATTGACTCTGTAAATGCTTATATATCTAAAAACAATCTAGACACAGAGGTCTTGGATCAAACGGAGATTCAAATTAAGTACAAGGGATATATTGAAAAAGAAAAAACAAATGCCGATAAGCTTCAAAGGCTTGAAGATATAAAGATACCTACCAACTTCGACTATTCCCCGTTAGCTTCATTGTCTCATGAAGCAAAAGAAAAGTTACACAAAATTAAACCTAAAACACTTTCTCAAGCATCTAGAATAAGCGGAATTAAGCCTAGCGACATTAGTGTATTGTTAGTTAAAATGGGAAGATAATTGTTCCACGTGAAACATAATTTAAATAAAGACATTAAAGTTCTAAAAGCTCAAGATCATGTTCTTACGGGAGAGTTTTTTAATATATATCTAGATTCAAATACTGGAATTTTCTGGACATCAATCAAAAAAGATCACAATCATTTAAAATATTATATGTCAGAAAAGTATATTCCACATTCAAATAAAAAAGGGTTTTTTGGGTATATATATTCAGTTTCGCAAAGCATAATGTTTCTGTATAAAAGAAACATTTTAAAAAAGTACCTATCTCCAAAATGTCATATTTTAGATTATGGGTCAGGTGATGGAAAATTTGCTGATTATCTAAATAAGGAAGGATTCAAAACTTCTAAATATGATCCTATCAAAGATAGGTTAAAAAAAACACAAGAAACTGATTATCAGTTAGATATGATTATGTTGTGGCATGTATTAGAACATATACCAGACCTTCAAAATACCATGAAAAGTTTAATTTTTAAACTTGAAAATAAAGGTACATTCGTTATTGCTCTTCCAAACAGAGATTCTCTAGATTCAAAGATATTTAAAGAAAAATGGGCTGCATGGGATGTTCCAAGGCACCTTTACCATTTTAATCATGACTCTATAATCAAGTTAATGAACAGTTATGGTTTTTTTCTTAAATCAAAACATCCACTGTTTCTAGATGCTTTTTATGTTTCATACTTATCTGCAAAAATCAAAAAATCAAAATTTCCTTGGTTACAATGTTTAACCATTGGAGTTGTTTCTAATCTATTTGCCTTATTTAGCAAACAGTACTCTTCTTCTATATATATATTCAAAAAAATTTAATCTTCTGTCAAATTTATAAGCTTAGTTAAACTTATTGCAAAGCAAGTAAACACTATCTTTGAGTTTACATTTCTTGTGATAGAATAATGCGAATCTTCTATTAACCTGATTATTTCCTGTACATTTTTGCTGTGAATAAAAGGAGATAGTTTTTCTATTTGAAAACCTGAATTAGAAAAAAAAGATGTAAGGTTTGAAGATTTGTAGCTCACAAGCATTACTTCTCTAACAAGATAAGAACAATAACCAAGAAATTCTTTTTGCTGTTCTCTAGAATTTGAAGAAACTTTCTCAGCCCACTTAGTAAGGTCTAACACCGCCTTTTTACTTTTTTTTGCCAAAAAAGCAAATCTTAAACATTCAACAAAGGTTTGTTCATGAGAGATTGAAGAAGCTTCTTCAAGTATATAATTCATAGATCTTGAAAGGCTTCCTCTGGACGATGATGTAATTAGTTCATAGTCTATTCCCTCAAACGAATTCTCTAGATAAGCTTTGTGAACTTTATAACTGACAGGACTAAGTGTAGATATTTGGCAACGAGAAATAATTGTAGGTAATATTTCTTGAATGTTTTGGGTTATTAATATAAAATACGTGTCTGAAGGCGGCTCTTCTAAGATTTTTAACAGTTTATTTGAAGATTGAGGCTTCATAGTTTCTGCTCCCCAAAAAATAAAAACTTTATTGCCTCCAAGGAATGGTTTTAATATAGCTTTTTTTTGAACTTTGTCAATTTCAGAAACTTTGATAGACCCTTGAGAGCTTGAGTTGCCAATAAAGTTTGACCATTTTTGAAAGTCAGAAAAAGGATACTCCTTAATAAAGGAAAGCCATTCACTATAAATATTTTCGTTTTCTTTAACTGAAGCAAAAGTAGGAAAAGAGAAATACAAATCAGGGTGATTTAAAATATCGCCAAGATATGAGTCACCATTTTTAAGCAAGCCCCTTGCTATTTCAATGGCAAAATTTAATCCCCCGTAGCCATCTTTATCAATAATAATTTTTGATTGTGGATAGTTTTTTTTTTTAATAGAGGTGTAGATCTTTTCTTTAATATGCTCTTGACCCAAAATTCTATCTAAATCCATACTCAAATATATATCATATTATATCTTTGTCGACATAATTATATTAACATGCTCGATCTACATAAACAAGATTTAAATAACAAAAGAGTTATAGTAAGGGTTGATTTAAATGTTCCAGTCGATCAGATGGATAATGTTACAGATATTACTAGAATTGAGGCCTGTCAAGCAACTATTGAATTAGTATTACAATTAGGAGGTTCATGTGTGTTGTTATCTCACCTAGGCAGACCAAGAGGAAAAGACAAAAGGTTTTCTTTAAAAAAGATTGTTACAACAGTTTCAACAGTTTTAAATAAGCCAATTCTGTTTTTTGAAGACTGTATTGGAGATTCAGCAGAACAAGCAACGTTAGAATTAGAGCCAGGTCAGATTATCCTTATGGAAAACCTTAGGTTTTATGAAGAGGAAACAGCAGGAGATATAGAATTTGCCAAAAAATTAGCAAGATTAGGGGATCTTTATGTAAACGATGCTTTTGGAACATCTCATAGAGAACATGCATCAACAGCTACTATTGCTAAATTTTTTAAAAATAAAAAGTTTGCGGGTAATTTACTCCAAAAGGAGCTAGAGGCAATAAGTCAAATCGCAAATCATGGTGAAAAACCTGTACTTGCAATACTTGGAGGTGCAAAGGTTTCAAGCAAGCTTAGTATACTTTATAATCTTGTTAAAAAAGTAGATAAAATAATTATCGGAGGTGGAATGGCTTATACTTTTTTAAAAGCAAAAGGAGGAGCAGTAGGTAAGTCACTTCTTGAAGAGCATCTAGTAGCAGAAGCAAAAGAAATACTATTAATAGCAAAAAAACTTGGCAAAGAAATTATCTTACCAACTGACATTTTAGCGTCAAAAGACTTTGACAATAATCAAGATATTAAAACTTTTAAATCAAGTGAAATAGATGATGAATGGATGGGGCTAGACATAGGTGTAGAATCTGCTGAGAAATTTAAAAATGAAATTTTTACCAGTAAAACAATTTTTTGGAATGGACCAGTTGGTGTTTTTGAGAAAGAACTTTTTTCCAACGGAACAAGATCACTTTGTACTTCTCTTAAACAAGCTAAGGAAAGAGGAATAAATGTTATAGTAGGAGGAGGAGACTCAATAGCAGCATTAAAAAAGCTTGGAAATAAGGAATGGGTTAGTTATATTTCAACTGGAGGAGGAGCCCTTTTAGAAAGTCTTGAGGGAAAAACCTTGCCCGGAGTCAAAGCTTTAGCTAATGATTATTAAAGATAGTTTTATTGCACTTCTAATTTGTATTTTATTTACTTCTTGTCAATCAAATGGGTCAAAAGCGTATGTTCCTGAATCAAATGGAAATATAAATTCATTGACAATTGTAATGGGAAAAAATGCATGGGGCGGAAATCTTGGAAAATCAATAAAAGCATCTTTAATGGAACCATATGAGGGCCTTCCATTTGATGAACCCAAGTACGATCTTTACCATTTAGAGCCTTCACTTTTTAGTGGGTTTGCAAGAAGTGGCAGAAATATATTAGTTTTTAACAGAGACACTACGGATCAAGGTTTTAGATTAATAAGAAATCTCTGGGCAAGACCTCAAATTACAGCCATAATAACAGGTGAAGATCAAGATGTTATGAACTTTTATTTTGAAGAAAATAAAAGTCTTTTAATGCGATCAATTTCTGAAAATGAACGACTAGAAAAAATTAGGAGGATGTCAAAGTCCTTAAATAGTGACTCCCAGCTTATAGATAGATATGGAATAAACTTAACTTTCCCAGATGCTTATGAAACAGTTAAAGACACCACTAATTTTGTTTGGATCGAAAAGCAAGTTGTAAAAGGTCACTTAAACATAATCGCTTATACACTTCCATATGAAATTGATCTAAAAAAAATAGAGGAAAGAATACCAAAAATTAGAGATTCAATAGGAGAGTTATATATTCCAGGAAGAGTTCCAGGATCATATATGATAACTGAAAGGGCATACTTGCCTTATTATTATAAAACAAAAGTTAATAATTTAGATGCTATACTTACCAAAGGGACTTGGGAGGTTCAGAATGATTTTATGGCAGGGCCATATGTAAACTACATAATAAAAGACACAATCAACAAAAGAAATATTGTGTTAGAGGGGTTTTCATTTGCTCCATCGGAAAGCAAAAGAGACTATATGTTTGAGTTAAACACGATTATAACAACAATGAGACTAGTTAACTAGAATAATTATTCTTTATTATCATCATCATCATCTTTAGTGGCTTTTTTAAATTCCTTTATACCACTACCAAGCCCTCTCATAAGCTCAGGAATTTTTCTACCACCAAAGAGTAAAAGAACAACGATAATTATTAATATAATTTGAGGTCCACCTATCATATATATAAATTTATGGAACTTAGTTCCAATACAAATTTACTGAATTATTTTTGTAAAGTGTATTTATTATTCAGATAATAACTTCTGCAGAACTATACATATATTTGTATTAATGCCTAAAAAGAAAAAACATACCTTAATTGATAAACTTTCAGATCGATTTCATATTCTTTTAGTAAAGGAGAAAACACTTGAAAAGAAAAAGCTTTTTTCATCATCCCTTATTAATTTGATATCATCATCACTATTTGCTTTTTTGCTACTTTTATCGATAACTTTTCTTTTAATATACTTTACACCTCTTAAAGAATATTTTAGGGGATACACGAGTATTGAACTTCGAGAAAATGCAGTTGAAAATTCTATGAAATTAGATTCATTAGAGAATCTTTACATAACTCAAAGTAACTATATAAACTCCTTAAGGGACTTGCTTTCAGGAAACATCACTTTTGAAGATATTGATCGATATGATGGAAATATCGAAAATAATATTGTAGAGCTTGAGATTATAGAAACAAATAGAGACGACTCTCTATTAAGAGCTATAGTTGAGGAAGAAGACAAATACAATGCTTTTGACGTTCAAGGTCAAAGATTTACATCTGTTCTGTTTCCCCCAGTTAAGGGCGGACTTTCTTCAGTGTTTGATGTTGATACTAAGCATTATGGAGTAGACATAGTTATTCCAGAAAACTCTCCTGTTCATTCTATAAGCGAAGGGATTGTTGTTTTTTCTGAATGGACATCAACTACAGGTTTTGTTATTATTATAGAACATCTAAATGGGCTAACCTCAATTTATAAACACAATTCTTCTATTGTTAAAAATCAAGGTGATAGAGTCGATACGGGTGAAATAATTGCATTTTCTGGAGATACGGGATCCCTCACTACAGGCCCTCATCTTCATTTTGAATTATGGCATCAAGGGGAACCTGTAGACCCTCAAAGCTATATCGATTTCTAAATGAAGACATTAATAACAATAATATTCGCTAAACTTGTCAAGATAAAAAATCAGAAATGGATATTAAACCCTATTCAATCCCAGGATAAAACATTTCAAAAGTTAATAAGGACTGCATTGAGAACTAGCTTTGGTAATGAACATGATTTTTCAGAAATAATCACTTACGATGATTTTAAAAAGAAAGTCCCAGTCAGAGATTATGAAGGGTTTAAACCATATGTTGATAAAGTTGTAAATGGTGAAAAAAACATACTATGGCCTGGAAAACCTCTATATTTTGCAAAAACAAGCGGAACAACATCAGGAGCAAAGTATATTCCAATCACCAAGGAGTCAATTAAGACACATGTAAACTCTGCAAGAGATGCTTTGTTAAATTATTTTTTAAAAACTAAAAATTATAAACTAATTAACGGAAAGCATATGTTTCTTCAGGGAAGTCCAGTACTTTCAAAAAAAAATGGAGTATTTATTGGAAGGCTTTCAGGAATAAGCGCACATTATATTCCTAAATTATTTTTAAAAAACAGAAAACCATCTTGGGAAACAAATTGTATTGAAGATTGGGAAGAAAAAGTAGACAAGATAATTAAAGAAACAGTCGGCGAAAAAATGACAATTATTGCTGGGATTCCCTCTTGGGTGCAAATGTATTTTGAAAAAATTGTTTTAGATACACAAAAATCAATTAGTGAGGTTTTTCCTAATCTATCACTATATGTATATGGAGGGGTAAGTTATGAACCATACAGATCAACATTTAATAAGTTGTTTGGAAAAAAAATTGACACATTAGCAACATTTCCTGCTTCTGAAGGGTTCTTTGGATATCAAGACACCTTTCAGGAAGGAGAAACAGACCTTTTGCTTTTACTAAACAATGGTATATTCTATGAATTCATTAAGGCTAGTGATTTTTTAGAAGGAAAATATGCTAGAAGACCTCTTAAAGAAGTTGAGCTAAACGTAAATTATTTGTTAATTATTTCGACATCAGCAGGCTTGTGGGCATACAACATTGGAGATACTGTAAAATTTACTTCTTTAAAACCATACAAAATAATAGTTACCGGAAGGGTTAAACACTTCCTTTCAGCTTTTGGTGAGCATGTGATTTCAGAAGAAGTGGAAAATGCAATGAAGGTTGCAACAAATAAACATGGAGTCACTATAAGAGAGTTTACTGTTGCACCAAATATTAATCCAAAAAATGGTCTTCCACGACATGAATGGTATATTGAGTTTGAGACTGATCCTGAGAACACAAAAAGTTTTGCATCTACTTTAGAAATGGAGATGATAGGTCAAAACATCTATTATGAAGATCTTATAAAGGGAAATATAATTCAACAACTAGAGGTTATTGTTGTAAATCAAGGTGGGTTTAATTACTACATGAAGTTAGAGGGAAGGCTGGGTGGTCAAAATAAAGTTCCAAGACTATCTAATGATAGACAAATAGCAGATAAATTAAATGCATATAACTCTTGAAGAAGACAGCAACAATTGTGTTTTCCATTGAACGGAGCTTCGTTAAGTCAGATATTTTAATTTTTGAAGCATTAGGCTTTAAGGTTTTAAAGATTAAGTCCGAACCACATAAGACAATAACACTTTTTATTTTAAATAGATTTAAAGAAGCCTTAAAATCAATTATCTATTTGCCAAAGTCCGATTTCGTTGTTTCTTGGTTCAATGACTATCATACCTTTATGCCAATTTTAATTTCAAAATTATTATTCAAAAAATCAATAATTATTGTAGGTGGTTACGACGCTATAGTTGATAAAGAAAATAAACACGGGATTTTCCTAAATAATGGATTAAGATCATATATAGCTAAAGTAAATTATAAAATGGCAAGTGAAGTATGGGTCGTCCACAAAACATTGGAAAATGGATGTAGACATGCTGAAGAAAAATTTAATATCACTTCAGGAGTTAGAAATTTCGTAGATAAAAAAAAAATAATAATTAAGGAAATTAATACCGGCTATGATTCAAGGTTTTGGAATTATGATCAAGAAAAAGATAAATCAGGCGTCTTGACAGCTGCATTTTTTTCCGATAAACGAGTTATAAGCATTAAGGGGCTCAAGCTTTTTAACAAACTTGCTTCTCTTGTTCCAGATGTAAACTTCACTATTGCAGGGGAATCAGGAATAAATATAGAAGAAATCATAAATCTAGAACCCAATGTGAATGTAATAGGGGTTCAAAGTAAAACCCAAATGAAAGAACTGTATCAAAAAAATAAATTTTATTTTCAAGGCTCTAGATTAGAAGGTCTGCCAAATACAGTTTGCGAAGCAATGCTATGTGGATGTGTTCCAATAGGATCAAGAGTTTTTGGAATTCCTGATGTGATTGGGAATGCTGGAATTTTGTTTGATACTGAAAAAAATCTTCAACAAGTTGCCAAGTACATTAATTCTGATCTAACAAAATACAACTCCAAAAAAGCAAGACAGAGAATCAAAAGAAAATTGGACGTATTATTTAGAATAGATAAAATAAAAGAAAGAATCGTACAATGGAAATAGGTGTATTAGGATTTTTAGATTCAAAAAATATTGGAGACTATATTCAATCTCAAGCGGTTATCGACCTCATTAAACCAAATAAAACAAAATTTATTGATCGAGAGAATCTTCATAAATACGATGGAAATAATTTAAAAACAATAATTAATGGTTGGTTTATGGAAAAACCAAATAACTGGCCTCCAAGTGCAAAGGTCAAACCTCTTTTTTTATCATTCCATATAAACCCATCAATTGTCAAGACATTTCTAAATAAAAAATCCATAGAATATTTCAAAAAAAATGAACCCATTGGTTGTAGGGATTATTATACAAGAGATGTACTGATCAAAAAAGGTGTAAATGCTTTTTATTCGTCCTGTCTAACAACCACAATTGACAGAAAAAAGTATTTAAAAGAAAAAACCCCGACAGGAATAATTGTCATAGGTGCTTTTGACAGACTAAATCCAATAATTGACAATAAATCAATATTTAAATTACTTTTATCAATTATTAAATATCCATTTAAAAAAATCAGCTATACAATTAAGCTAACAAAATTTAATAACCATTTGTTAGGCCTAAACAGGGAAATAAAAACACATAGTCAGATTATTAAACAGCCACTGAAATCTCATCAAAAAGGTATAGAGTTAGCTAAAGAAATGCTCGAAAAAATTGCTAAGAGTGAAATCATAATTACATCCAGAATTCATGCTGCTCTTCCAGCACTTGCAATGGGATTAAAGGTTATTTTTATTAATGAAGGACTTGATCACAATAATCATAAACAAAGGCTTTTAGGATTAAAAAATTATTTCACATGTGTTAACTATAAAGATTTTTTTATGATTAATTTCGATACAATAAAACAAGATCTTTCACATAAAGAATATGTTTATAATATAAAAAAAACAATTAATAACTTTAAGAATAAATGAATATCTTAGTTTTAGGATCTGGAGGAAGAGAACATGCAGTAATTTCAAGTTTCTCAAAAAGCAAAAAATGTTCAAAAATTTATGCACTTCCTGGAAATGGCGGAACATCAATTCTAGCAGAAAACATTAAAGGAGATATTAATGATTTTGACTTTATTAAGAACCTTGTTATTGAAAAGAATATTTCTATGGTTTTTGTTGGACCAGAAGATCCAATAGTGAATGGAATTTATGACTACTTTAAGTCATCTCCGAATCTAAAAAACATAAAAATTATTGCTCCAAGCAAGCTTGCAGGGTCTTTAGAAGGAAGTAAAGATTTTGCTAAAGATTTTATGGAAAAGTATAATATTCCTACTGCTAGGCACAAAACATTTACTGCAGACAATATTAATGAAGCTGATACTTTTTTGGAATCCATGACACCTCCTTATGTCTTAAAAGCAGATGGACTTGCTGCAGGAAAAGGAGTATTAATAATATCTGATTTAATAGAAGCAAAGAAAGAGCTTAGGCGCATGATATTAGATGAAAAGTTTGGAACAGCTTCCTTAAAAGTTGTTATTGAAGAGTTTCTGGAAGGAATTGAGCTTTCATGTTTTGTGTTAACAGATGGAAAAAACTACAAAACACTTCCATTTGCAAAAGACTATAAAAAAATTGGCGAGGGTGACAAAGGTTTAAATACAGGAGGTATGGGGGCAATTTCACCTGTTCCGTTTCTTGATGATAAATTTTTATCAAAAATTGAAAATAAAATTATTAAACCAACAATTAAAGGAATTATAAATGAAAAGATGGACTACTTCGGCTTTGTATTTATTGGACTAATTAAAGTCAAAGATGAACCGATGGTTATTGAGTATAATGTTAGAATGGGAGATCCTGAAACTGAAGTCGTATTTCCTAGAATTAATAATGATGTTATTGAGCTTTTTGACTCTATGGGAACCTCTAATTTTAATCTTATTAATTTGGACATTAAACCAGATCATGCAGCAACAATTATATTGGTTTCAGGAGGTTATCCAAATGAATATGAGAAGGAAAAACCTATAAAAGGATTATCTGACACAAAAGACACAATTATTTTTCATGCTGGAACGAAGCGAAGGGGAAAGGAATATATAACAAATGGGGGAAGGGTTTTAGCCGTTACATCACTAGCAAAAAACTATCTAGAGGCATTAAAAAAGTCGTACAATCAGATAAAAAAATTAGGGTTTGCTGGCATGTATTACAGAAAAGATATTGGGTTTGATTTATAAAAATGAGTGAGATGTAATATCCATATCTTCTTCATTTTTATTATCAAACTCCTTTAATTTTTTTATCCAGTAGACTGCACCAGCAATTCCAATTAAAATGAAAGTCCAGCTAACAATATTGGCTATATACCAACTATCATATTGTATATTTCTTAAAAGATCGAAAGGAAAAAATAGGACTTCTTGGAAAAGCCATGCAATTGAATAAAAAAAATCTTTAACCATAATTAAATTTATTCTACAAAATTAATACATTGAAGTATGATTACAAAGGCATTTGAAAAGTTTTCCTATACTTCTGCTGGTATATCATCTTTACTGTTATTGGGAATAACTTATTATTACTTGACACTTCCACTTAAATGGTCATTTTTCGAATCTAAAATTTTCAATGGACTATTAATTTTTGGAGCACTAATGCTAACAAATCATGCAATTGATACTATTACAAGGCAACTAACTATTGAGAGGGCCAACAGGAATGCTTATCATCTTTTATTATATCCAATTTTGATATTCTCTTTCCCAATTGAGTCAATTGACATGAGGTTTATTTTAAGTTCAGCGGCAATTTGGTCTGCCTGGAGAAATATGAGAATATTTTTTGAGCTTACAAATAATGAAAAACAAAAAAGAAGATTATTTGATGCCTCTCTTCTACTTAGTTTCGCATCATTAATAATTCTTGAAAACCTAATTATTTTTATTTACCCACTAATTGTATTAATTACAGCAAACATTAAGAGAGACTTTAAACATTTTATCATCCTTTTTTTTACTCCACTTTTAATTATCCCACCAGCATATGTGATTTTATCTTTTTTCTCATTAGATAGTTATTTGTTTAGCTCATACTTTTTTGGAGATCAACTTCAAATTCTCAATGGGTTTAAGCTTAATTTATCGACTGATTATATCCCAATATCTATTATATTTATTTTATATCTAATATCATTTCTAATTAAATTCTTTAGAACTTTCAGTTTAAAAAGAAGAGTTTTAGATATTGTAGGTTTTGTATTTATTGCTTTTACCTCTTATTTCTTTTTTTACCAACAAGATCTCAGTGGCTCGGAGCTTCATTACTTTTCTTTAATTCTTGTTTATTTTATATCTCAACTTTTTGCAAAAAAAATTAGCAGTTTATATCTAAATTTTATCTTTACGTCTATTATTGTATCAACAATAATTTTTAAATTCATTATATGACAAATACAAAAATCAGCAAGAAAGCGATTGAAATATTTGAAAAATCAGTAAATGACTATCATGTTTATGATGATATAAGTCGCAAGCCAAATAACCCATTTGAGAATAAAAGTTTTGAACACCTTATGTATGAGAAGAACTGGATAGATACAGTTCAGTGGCACTATGAAGATATTATTCGTGATCCTAATATTGATCCAAATGAGGGTATGAAACTGAAAAGAATGATTGACAGTTCAAATCAAAATAGAACTGAAATGGTTGAGTATATTGATTCATATTTTTTAAACCTATACTCAAAAGTAACTCCTCTAAAAAACGCAACAATAAACACTGAAAGTCCTGCATGGGCAATTGATAGATTATCTATCTTAATTTTAAAAATATTTCATATGCAAGAGGAATCAAAAAGACAAGATGTCACTGAAGAGCACAGAAATAATTGTCAAGCAAAATTAAATGTTTTACTTGAGCAACAAGAAGATCTTTCAGAATCAATAGATCAATTGTTAATTGATTTATCAACAGGTAATAAGAAAATGAGAGTTTACAAGCAAATGAAAATGTATAATGATGAATCACTAAATCCTGTTTTGTACAAGAAAGATGACTCAAAAAAAGGATAAATCAATACTGGTTTTAAGGTTTTCATCTCTAGGAGATATTGCGATGACAATCCCCGTATTAAGATCTTTTTCTTATACCTATCCTAATCAAAAAATAATATTTGTTTCTAGAAGTTTTACTGAACCATTATTCAGTGAATTTGAGAACATAGAATTTATAGGAGTAGATTTTAATGATAAATACAAAGGATTAAAGGGGCTATTTAGACTTTTTAGGAGGCTTAAAAAAGAAAAAATTAAATCTGTAGCAGATTTGCACAACGTCTTAAGAACAAATATTTTAAGCTTCTTATTTATCCTGACATTTAAAAAAGTTAAATTTTTAAATAAGGGAAGAGTTGACAGAAAAAGATTAATTAGAGATAAAAATAAAATTTTTAAACCACTAACTCAGATTCATTACAGGTATTGTGATGTTTTTAGGCGTCTTGGATACCCGGTTGATTTAGCAAATCATGAGTATCCAATTAAACCTTATTTGAAAGAAAATTCTGATGAAAAAAAACTTTTAATTAATAGTAATGAAAAAAAAATAATAGGAATAGCTCCATTTGCATCTTTTGATGGAAAGAATTATCCTCTTGACCTTATGCAAAATGTAATAGCATATCTTCAAAAAGAGCATTTAATCTACCTTTTTGGAGGAGGAGAAGAAGAGTTAGAAAAAATTAAAGTTTGGGACAAGGCATATAAAAATGTAATAAATGTTTCAAGTAGATTTAATCTTAATCAGCAAATAAATATTGTTAATTATATAGATATGATGATTTCAATGGACTCTGCTAATGGCCATATTGCAGCAAATTATGGGGTTCCTGTCCTTACAATTTGGGGAATGACTCATCCCTTTTGTGGGTTCACTCCATTTGATCAAGGGATAGAAAATTCAATAACGATTGATAGAAATAAATATCCAAAAATTCCAACTTCAATATTTGGTAACAAAATTCCTAAAGGATATGAAACTGCTTTTAGATCTATTGAACCAAAGGAGGTAATCGAGAGAGCATTAAAACTCCTTAATGATTCTAAACTTCGTCATAATTAACCTCTAACTCATCTGATGTTGGCCTAGCTTGGCAAGATAGAATGTATCCATCTTCAACTTCGTCATCAGTTAAAATTTGATTATTATCCATTTGTACCGTCCCTTTATCAAGCTTTGCTAAACAGGTACTACAAATACCCCCTTGGCAGGAGTAAGGGGCATCTATGTCATGTTCAAGCGCTAATTCTAGAATTGTTTTGTCTTCTGTCATTTCTAAATTATATTCTAGATCATCACAAATAATTTTAATTTTTTTTGACATACAAGCATTGATTATTAGAGCAATATTACTAATAAAAAAAGTAATTATTAAAAATAAAATTGTAATTTCATTACCCAATTTTTATAAAAATGAAAAATTACGATCTGTCAGCAAGTTGCAACACTATCGAAAAGAATAGTAGTTTTACAGGAAACTTTTCTTCTGAATCTGATTTTAGAATTGATGGTTTTTTTGAGGGTAACATTGAAACAAAAGGTAAGGTAGTTGTCGGAAAAAATGGAAAAGTTGATGGAACAATTGTTTGTTCTTCTGCCGATATCGAAGGTAAATTTTCTGGAACAATTCATGTTGAAGATTTACTATCAATAAGATCAACAGGTGAAGTTAATGGCGATGTAGTTATGTCAAAACTTATTGTTGAATCTGGTGCTGTCTTCAATGCAAAATCTTCAATGCAAAATGAAGCAAATAACATAGCTCCATTAAAAAAGATAACTAATTTTACTGACCCACGTGAAAAAACAGCCTAAAACTTGGCTTGTGTTTTCAGGGTTATTCTTTCAGATAGCGGCAATTATGTATATCCTTACAAAGCTAGGCAGCTTTGCAGACTCATATTTTAAAAACCAATCTGGACAGTATACTCTAGCTTTATCTATCATTGGTATAATTCTTATAATTTTTCTTATAATTTCTCAGACTAAACATTTAAAATAACTTTTTAAATTTTGGCATCAAATGATTTTATAAATATGTATTTATATACTACATTTGTCGCGCAAAACTTAATCTCCTTAGTTTAAGCATGATATATATAAAAAGCAGATTTTTTTTCTTATCCTTAATGCTTTTATCTGCGTTTGGTTTAGAAGCAAAAGAAGAAGAAAAAGAACAAACACTTCAAGAAGAAATAACTGAATATATTTATCATCACGTTCAAGACTCTCATGATTTCTCGCTTTTCTCAACAAAGGACAAAGAAACAGGCAAAAAGGTATATTATGGCTTTCCTCTTCCAGTAATATTAGTTGACGATGGGCTCAAGGTTTTTATGTCTTCTAAATTGGATCATGGAAAAAAAGTTGTTGAGTCTTCAGGAAAATTTTACAAGCTATATCACTCAAAAATTTATGAAACAAATGCAGCGGGTGATATATCATATGACGACTCAGGTGAGGTTACTAATCTTATGCCTCTTGATTTGTCAATTACTAAAAGTGTTTTCTCAATATTATTAGTATCTATCCTGATGTTTATGTTATTTACATCCTTAGCAAAATCATATAAAGAAAACAATCAAATTGCAAAAGGTATTGGTAGATTTTTTGAGCCTATTGTAATTTTAATCAGAGATGAAATAGCAATTCCAAGTATTGGGGAAAACAATTATAAAAAGTATATGAGTTTCTTACTGACATTATTCTTTTTTATATGGTTTCTAAATCTTCTTGGCCTCAGTCCTTTGGGTGTTAACGTAACGGGGAATATAGCAGTTACATTTGGATTAGCGTTAGTAACTTTTTTAATAACAAACCTTACTGCAAACAAAACATATTGGAAACACATTTTTTGGATGCCAGGCGTTCCAGTATGGCTTAAACCACTTCTGGCACCAATTGAACTTTTAGGAGTATTTATTAAACCTTTCTCTTTGATGATTAGGTTATATGCAAATATTCTTGCAGGTCATATAGTATTATACAGCTTGATTGGATTAATTTTTATTTTTAAAAATTTAGTTGGATCAAGTTTGTCACTTGTCCTTGTGTTCTTTATTTCAATTATCGAAGTATTAGTAGCTTTATTACAAGCGTATATCTTTACGCTTTTATCTGCTTTATATTTTGGTTTTGCAGTTCAGGAGGACGATCATTAACTTTAAATAATTGTATAACTAAAATAAATAAAAATGGAAATACCCAAAATAGTCGGAGCAGGACTTGTAATTATCGGAACCGGAATCGGTATTGGACTTATCGGTCGTGGAGCTATGGATGCAATTGGCAGACAGCCAGATGCTTCAAATAAAATTCTTGTAGCAGCAATTGTAATTGCAGCTCTTGTTGAAGGAATTGCTTTTGCTGCCTTATTCGCAGTTAATTAAATAGTTTATGGAAAAATTAATAAGTGAGTTTTCATCTGGCCTCTTTTTTTGGCAGACTTTAATATTCGTTACGCTAATTTTTTTACTAAAGAAATTTGCATGGAAGCCAATATTAGACACTATAAACGAAAGAGAGAAATCCATTCGGGACTCTTTAAACTCTGCTAAAGAAGCTAAAAAGGAAATGGAAACACTTCAGGCAGAGAACAAAAAAATTCTACAAGAAGCTAGAGCTGAAAGTGACGCTATGATTAATCAAGCAAAACAGTCAGGTAAAGATCTAGTAGAAAAAGCAAAGTCTGACGCACGTTCAGAGGCTGAAAACATTTTAGCTCAAGCACGAACTTCAATTGAAAATGAAAAAAGATCAGCCATGAATGAAATTAAAAATCAGGTTGCTGATCTTTCAATTAATATTGCTTCAAAAGTTTTAGAGCAAGAACTCGATGATAATAAAAATCATCAAGATTATATTGATAAATTATTAAAAGAGAAAAAATTTGATCAATAATTATGGCCTTAGGAACTTCCTCTAAAAGATACGCAAAAGCTCTAATCAGTTATGGAATTGATCAAGGGAAACTTGATCTTTTGTTCAATGAAATAAATTCATTGATCAATACTTTAGAAGGATCAGAAGATCTAATGAACTTTATTTCAAATCCAACAATTTCAAAGGATATAAAGGGAAACGTTTTAAATCAACTTACTGATACATCTATGCCTAATATTTCAATTTTGGTAAACCTGCTTTCTGCAAACAGCAGAATTGATATGTTGCTCGAGGTATGTAAGGATTTTATAAATCAGTACAACGAAAAAAACAATATAGTTGAAGTAACTATTACAGCTCCAATAGAAATTTCAGATGAACTTGAAAATACAATAGCGAAATATTTGTCTTCCATTAAAGCAGGGACTATCAAATTAACAAAAAAGAAAGATAAAGCTTTAATTGCAGGCTTTACTCTAGACTTAGATAATACAAGACTAGACGCTAGTGTTAAGAAAAGATTAGAGAAAATGCAAAAACAGCTCAAAACAACAAGCTAATTATGAAAAAACTTCTGTTAATTACTTTTATCGCTCTCACTTTTTCTTCTTGTATATCACTAAAGTTCCCTGATAAAATGAATATAAATATTACAGTACCTGAAGATTATGATATTGAAAAGTTTGAGACAATAATTGACACAATTAAAAGTCAAGCTAAAGATAAATATGACCTTGTATTAATGGGGTCAATCATAAAAAAAGATAAATCACAAAAAAAGAAAAAGAATTAAAATTTAAGAAATGCAAAAAATTAAACCAGCTGAAGTTTCAGCACTATTAAAAAAACAGTTAGAGTCAGCAAATATTCAATCATCATTTGATGAAATTGGAACTGTCCTAGAGGTGGGTGATGGTATTGCAAGAGTTTACGGTCTTTCTAATGCTCAGTATGGAGAACTTGTCGCATTTGACAATGGTTTACAAGGAATGGTACTAAACTTAGAGGAAGATCATGTGGGTGTTGTTTTGTTCGGATCTTCAAAAGGTATTAAAGAAGGAGATAATGTAAAGAGAACTAATCAAATCGCCTCCATTAAAGTTGGTGAAGGAATTCTTGGAAGAGTTGTTGACACACTTGGAAATCCTATTGATGGAAAAGGCCAAATACAAGGTGAGCTTTTTGATATGCCAATTGAAAGAAAAGCACCAGGTGTAATATATCGTCAACCTGTCAATGAACCACTTCAAACAGGTATAAAATCAATTGATGCGATGATTCCCATTGGAAGAGGTCAAAGAGAATTAGTAATTGGAGATAGACAGACTGGAAAAACTACGGTATGTATTGATACAATTTTAAATCAAAAAGAATTTTATGATGCTGGTGAACCTGTTTTTTGTATCTACGTTGCAATTGGTCAAAAAGCATCAACTGTAGCTGGAATTGCAAAAACACTAGAAGAAAAAGGTGCGTTAGATTACACTGTAATAGTGGCTGCAAATGCTTCTGACCCTGCACCAATGCAAGTTTTTGCTCCGTTCTCAGGAGCATGTATAGGTGAATATTTTAGGGATACAGGTAGACCTGCACTTATAATATATGATGATTTATCTAAACAAGCGGTTGCCTACAGAGAGGTATCACTTCTTTTAAGAAGACCTCCCGGAAGAGAAGCATATCCTGGAGATGTTTTTTATCTGCACTCAAGACTTCTAGAAAGAGCAGCGAAGGTTGTAAATGACGACAATGTTGCAAGTGAAATGAATGATTTGCCAGATTCTTTAAAATCTAAAGTTAAAGGTGGAGGTTCTCTTACAGCACTTCCAATAATTGAAACACAAGCTGGAGATGTCTCGGCGTATATTCCTACAAATGTAATATCTATAACTGATGGTCAAATTTTCTTGGAATCAGACTTATTTAACTCAGGTGTAAGACCCGCAATTAATGTTGGTATTTCTGTTTCTAGGGTTGGAGGATCAGCGCAGATAAAATCTATGAAAAAAGTTGCAGGAACCTTAAAATTAGATCAAGCCCAGTATAGAGAGCTTGAGGCATTCTCTAAATTTGGATCTGATTTAGATGCTGCAACACTAAATGTTATTGAAAAAGGGAGAAGAAATGTTGAAATTTTAAAGCAAAATCAAAATGACCCATTTCAAGTTGAAGATCAGGTTGCAATAATTTATGCAGGATCTCAAAACCTTTTAAAAGAAGTTCCTGTTCATAAAGTAAAATCTTTTGAAGAAACTTTCCTTCAAGAACTTAAGAAAAACAATAAAAACTTATTGTCAAATTTAAAAGCAGGAAAAATCACTGATAAAGAGACAGATGAAATAAAAAAAGTTGCTGAAAAAATTGCAAAATCATTTTAAGATATGTCAGGATTAAAGGAAATTAGAAATAGAATAAGTTCAGTTTCATCAACCATGCAGATAACGAATGCCATGAAAATGGTTTCGGCTGCTAAATTGAAGAAAGCTCAAGATTCTATTACAGCTACTCTCCCATATTCAAACAAGCTGTCAGATTTAATTAAAAGTATATCTGCTTCAGTTGATTCTAACGACTCTAATCCGCTTTTTAAAAAAAGAGAGGTTAAGAAATCTCTTTTAGTAGTTATTACATCAAATAAAGGGCTATGTGGAGGTTTTAATTCCAACATAATTAAAGAGGCGATTAATGCTTCTTTTAAAAATGAATCAAGCAAACCAGATTTTATAACTATTGGAAAAAAAGGGAACGATATACTAAGAAAAAAATTTAATGTTATCTCTTCTCATAATGAAATCTATGATGACTTAAATTATTCTAATGTAAAAGTGATTGCAGAGAATATAATGCAAAAGTTTACAGACGAGGAGTATGATGAAGTGATTTTAATTTATAACCATTTTAAAAATGCTGCAACACAAATTATCACAAAAGAACAATTCCTGCCAATTTCAGATGAAAATGATGAAAATGAATCTGTATCAGGGGATTACATCTTTGAGCCTAATAAAATAAAGATTTTAGACGAGTTAATTCCAAAGTCTTTATCTATCCAGCTATTCAAAGCTATATCAGACTCTATAGCTGGAGAACATGGAGCTAGAATGACAGCAATGCATAAAGCAACAGATAATGCATCAGAGTTAAAAGACCAACTTAAGCTTACTTATAACAAAGCAAGACAGACAGCTATAACAAACGAAATATTAGAAATTGTTGGTGGTGCTGAGGCATTGAACTCATAAACCTATTATCACATCCCACACTTTTTGTATTTTTGATTTTAAATCAAATAAATGAAAATATTTATTCCGATGGCAGGAAAAGGGACAAGGCTTAGGCCTTTTACATTAACTTCTCCAAAACCTTTGCTAGAGATTATTGATAAGCCAATAGTTGAACACCTTATTGATCAAATAACATCCACACTTAACACAGATATAGATGAGATCATATATATTTTAGGAGATGAGTCCTATTTCAATTCAGATGTTGTAGATTCTTTAAAGCTAATCTCTGATAAATATAATGCGCAAACAAAAATTTATAGACAACTTGAACAACTTGGAACAGGTCATGCAATTATGTGTGCAGAGGATTCATTAACTGGCCCATCTATCATTGCTTATGCTGATACGATGATTCAAGGTAAAATTTCAATAGATAGCGATGTTGATGGTATGATATGGGTAAAGAAAGTGAAAAATCCTTCAAGTTATGGAGTTGTGAATCTTGATAAAGACGGTAACATAATTGAATTAATAGAAAAACCACAAAATTTTATTTCTGACCTTGCAGTTGTTGGAATATATTATTTTAAAGATATTTCTTTGGTAAGAGACCATCTCAGAACTCATCTTAAAGAGACACTAGATCCTTCAAAAGAATACCTTTTAAATTATGGAATTGAAAAAATGATTGAAAACAATTATGTTTTTAAATCTCAAGAAATTAATACATGGATGGATTGTGGTACTCCACAATTACTTATTAAATCGGCAAAAACTATAATGAATTCAACTGAAAAATCAAATGTTGAAAATAATTTATCAGAAAAGGTGAATGTTCATATAAACCAGCCTGTTTTTTTTGGAAAAAATGTTCAGATTACAGATTCAACAATTGGTCCATATGTATCAATTGGAGATAATACTGTTGTTTCAAATTCTAAAATTGAATCAACAATTATATATAAAAATGCAAAAGTTTTAAATGCTAATTTGAAAAACTCAATATTAGGTTCAAATACTTCTTACAATGGATCGAATAAAGCTGTTTTTTTAGGTGATCATTCTCAAATAAATGGTGATGAAGACAAACAATAGAAGATGTTTATTTTTATTTTCTCTTATTCTATTTTTTATTTTAGAAGGCTGTTCTGTTAAGAAAAAAATTATTTCAGATGTTCCAGAAAAAAACATTGAAGTATCTGAGATAATTAAAAATGTTAGAAACTCAGAGCTTAAATACAAAAACTTAAGAAATAGAATAAAAGTTGAGTTTAATAATGGCCGATCTGTTCAAACCGTAAATCTAAATCTCAGAGCATTAGAAAAAGAAGTTTTGTGGCTTAGCGCATCAATGATTGTTCCAATTGCAAAAGTTTTAATGAGTAATGAAAAATTTGTGTTTTATGAAAAATTCCAAAAAACATACATAAATCAAGATATTTCACAAATAACTGCTATACCAGGATTTAATAGGCCAGTTGATGTTTTACAGAGAATACTTTATGGACAATCCATTATGAATCTTAACAAAAGCGATTGGAAAAGAATTGAAAATCCTAATCATTATGTTTTACAGTCTACAAAAGGATTGCAAACAACATTATTTTTTAACCCAAAAACTTTCAATCTTGATCAACAAAGAATTTTTATACCTTTTCTATCATCTTTAATTACACTTGAGTATAATAATTACAAAGTAGTTGAAGAAAGAGTTGTTCCAAATAATCTATTAATATCATACATCAGAGGAAACCAAATTATAAAAATTAACCTCGAGTATTCACAGTTTGATTTTCCTGAAAATTTGACTTTTCCAATGGAAATTCCTGCCAATTATAAAATTAAAACTTTAGATGAAATTCTTAAGTAAAATATATATTTTATTCCTTCTTCTTTCATTTTCAGTATTGAATGCTCAAGATTATCAAGCAAGACAAAAAAAACTTGAAGCTCAAAAAATATCATTAAAAAAGGAGATAATTCAAATTAATTCATTAATTGAAGACTCAAGAAGAAGGTCTAAGAATCTTGCAAACGAACTTGAAGATCTTCAGCTAAAGATATCTGTTAGAGACAAGTTAATTAACATTAATAATTCCCAGCTTAACAATCTTACAAGCATAATAGAAAATCAAACAAAAAAAATAGAAGATCTTGAAAACAATCTGATTGATCTTAAAAACGAATATGAAAAAATCATTTACACCTCTTATAAAAAAAGATCTACTCAAATGAAGTTAATGTTTTTGTTTGCATCTGAAAATTTAAATCAAGCCTTTAAACGTTTCCAATATTTTAAACAATATTCTAAATATAGAAAGAAACAAGCTGATCAAATTATAATAATACAAGGCCAACTAATCCAGAAAATAGATAGCCTGGAAATTATGAAAACAGAAAAACAAAACATAGTTAAAGAAAACAAAACAGTTAAACAATCACTCACAAACGAAATAATTCAACAAGACAATTTATTTAGAAGTCTGTTGAAAACCCAAAAAGATTACTCTGCACAGGTTGATATAAAAGAAAGACAATCAAGACAAATTGATAATGAAATTAGAAAACTTATAAGTCTTGCGATTTCAGAGTCAAACAAAAACAATAACTCTTCAAACTTCTCTCTTACCCCTGAAGGGAGGCTAATTTCAAAAAACTTTCAATCAAATAAAGGAAGACTTCCATGGCCTGTAAAAGAGGGTGTAATAGTTAGAAGATTTGGAACTCAGCGTCACCCTGTAGTAAGAACAACAACAATTAATAGTAATGGAATATCAATAGCAACTTCTCCTAATTCAATTGTATACTCAGTATTTGATGGTGAAGTTTTATCTGTCTACGGTTTTTCAGGGGGTAATCCAGGTGTTTTATTAAGGCACGGAAAATATATTTCAAACTATCAGAATTTATCTTCAATCTATGTAAAAAAGGGAGATAAAGTATCAGCAAATGATCAAATAGGTATTGTTTTTACAAACGAATCAACAGGAAAAACAGTTTTGAAATTTAATATATTTAATGAGTTAAAACCTGAAAACCCAATTATTTGGCTTGATAAATAATTTAGTTTTCTATTAACAACCAAGCATCTTGACCATTATTTTTAATAGAAGACATCAAATTAGCTGCTTCATTCCTTGTTTCTAATCTACCATAAGCTACCCTATACAAGCCTTTAGGGTTAATTGAAGTGTAGGATGCTTTATATCCGAGGCTAATTAAATAATTTAACTGTTTTTCAGCATTAACCTTTGACCTGAAAGAACCTGAAATTACACTAAAATAAATAGATTTTTCATTAACAATCGGAGCAGTAACGTTAAGTCTAATTGCAGGAAGTTCACCGAGGTTAAAAGTAGCTGTTTGAACATTTTCAAGAATTTTATCTTGAGCAATTGCAATATTTTTTAGCTTTTCATTATCTAGATAACTATTGTAATTAAAATATCCAAAGTAACCTAACCCAATTAAAATTAATGCAGTCGCAGCATATCTTAACAAAGGTAACTTAGGAGATGAAGGAATATCTTTTATAAATTCTTTTTTGATAGTCCTATGGATAGGTTTTCTAGTGAATGATTTAAACCCAAAAGTTAAACTGTTATAATTGACTGAAAAGTCAGGATTAAAAATTAAAACTTCATTTTCTTTTAACTCAAATATTCCAAGGGAATCAATCTCAAAAACTAAGTTTTTTGATAAATTTTCATTAAGTAAATCAACTTCTTCATTGACCAAGTCAAGCGCTTTTTTATAAGTTATATTATTTTTATTACTTATATACTTAACTAATAGACCATCATTTTCCTTAAGCATTGAGTTAAATGAAACATATTTGCTAGGGGGGAAAAACTCATCTCCCTTTCTGAAAGCTGATTTGTTTTTTAGAACAAAGGCTCCAAAGCCAGGTAAAATTACACAATCGTTGTTGTATAAAAGATCAACAATATGTTTAAAAATAGACATCAAGTAAATTTAAAAAAAAAGAGTTAATAACCAACACGGGACCGAACTCTTTTAAGAACATTTTTAGCTTTTATTCTTGCTTTTTCTGCCCCCTCTTCTAAAAGTAATTCTACTTTTTCTTTATTATCCATTAGTTCAAAAAACTTTTCTCTGTTTAATGAAAAACGATTTAAGATTTCATTGTAAAGTAATTCTTTAGCTTCACCGTATCCTACATCACCCTTTTGGTATCGATTATTTAAAATTTCCACATTTTTTTTTGATGCTATTACATTATATAACTTAAACACATTACAAAGCTTTGGATTTTTAGGCTCATCTAAAGACAAACTTTGAGTTTTTATTCTCATTATTTGCTTTTTCAGTTTTTTATCTTCAGCGAAAATATCAATGGTATTTCCCTTTGATTTGCTCATTTTTTCACCATCTGTTCCTATAATATATTTTGTGTCATTTTGGATTTTAGCTTCTGGAATAATAAATGTATCACCCATTAAATTATTGAACCTTGAGGCCACATCTCTTGTTATTTCAAGATGTTGAAGCTGATCTTTTCCTACTGGAACTAAATTAGCATCATAAATTAAAATATCAGCAGACATTAGCATCGGATAAGAGAATAATCCAGAGTTTACATCTTTCAGATTATTGACTTTATCCTTAAATGAGTGAGCAAGTTTCAATCTCTGATATGGAAAAAAACAACTAAGATACCAAGCTAACTCAGTAACTTCAGGTATATCACTTTGTCTAAAAAAACAACTTTTTATTGGGTCAAGACCAAATGCAAGCCAAGTAGCAGCAGTAGATAAAGTATTCTCATGTAAAACCTTTTTATCTTTGATTTGAGTTAAAGAGTGCATGTTTGCAATGAACAGATAAGACTCTTCTTTTGAAGAGTTGGCCATCTCAACGGCAGGTTCAATTGCTCCAAGAATGTTGCCAAGGTGAGGTGTTCCAGTGGATTGAATGCCAGTTAATATTTTGGCCATATTCTCATTTTACAAAACAAAGATATTTTTTTTTGACCTTGAAACAAAATACCTGTTACCTTTGA
>ERZ802830.300-NODE-300-length-49012-cov-12.1207_pt1 | contig 49012 bp, 57 predicted proteins | sample MGYA00345654_ERZ802830 | MGnify/ENA primary metagenome ERZ802830 (study PRJEB30503, sample SAMEA104212375) | marine metagenome | biome: Westerlies Biome; feature: [SRF] surface water layer (ENVO:00010504) within the epipelagic zone...; material: water...
GCCCTTCACCAGAGAGTCGAGATTGACTGTGCTGCCGTCCTTGAGGTCGTTCAAAGCCGACACATTCACCACAGTGAACTGCTTGGGGTTCACTAAAGGGAAATGCTTCAGTTTCGGGACCCTGCGGTACAAGGGCATTTGGCCACCCTCGAAGCCGGGGCGCGTTGGCCGGCCCGAGCGGGACTTCTGACCCCGCATCCCGAAGCCGCAGCTCGCACCCTGGCCAGCGGCGATGCCACGACCTTTGCGCAGTTTGCGGCGACGGGCGCCTTTGTTGGATTTAAGGGATTCGAGTCGGAGAGTCATGGGAGTCAGGAGTAGATCTGCTCGAGGGAGATCCCCCGTTCCTTGGCGGTCTCTTTGTGGGTGCGGAGACTGTCCAGAGCCACCATGGCGGCTCGCGCGTTGTTGAGGGGAGTCTTACTGCCCAGGCGCTTGGCCAGCACGTTCTTGATGCCGGCGAGCTCGAGGACGGTGCGGATTGATCCACCGGCGATCACGCCCGTGCCTGGAGCCGCGGGGCGGATCAGAACACTGGCTGCGCCGTCACGCCCGTTGGAGAGGGTGGGAATTGAATTGTGACGGGTGAGCGGCACCTTCACGAGATGCTTTTTGCCATCGGCGACGCCCTTGCGGACGGCTCCGATCACATCACCGGCCTTGCCGACGCCGACACCCACCTGTCCACGCTCGTTTCCGACGACGACGATCGCTCGGAAACTCATTTTCTTACCACCTTTGACGGTCTTGGAGACCCGGCGGATCTGCACCACGCGCTCCTGCCATTCGGAGTCGCGCTCCTGGTTGCGACGGTCGCCGCGACGGCCACCGCGACGGTCGCCGCGGTCACCACGTCCGCCGCCACCGCGGCGTTGCTCCTGCTGTCCTTCGGCCGCTGCCGGGACATCAGCCGCCGATGGGATGTCGTTGGGATTGGTTTGAGGGTTGGAATCGGTCATGTTGAGAGCAGGATCAGAACTGAAGGCCCGCTTCCCGGGCGGCGTCGGCAAGGGCTTTCACCCGGCCGTGATACAGGTTGCCGCCACGATCGAAGACCACCTGTTGGATGCCCTTGGCCAGGGCACGCTTGGCGACGAGTTCGCCGACGGCAACGGAAGCATCGCAGGTGCTTCCTGTGTCCTTGATGCTCGTGCGCAGGTCCTTGTCAAGCGTCGAGGCTGAGCAGAGCGTGCTCTGTGCGGCATCGTCGATGACCTGGGCGTAGATGTGGCTGTTGGAGCGAAACACAGCCAACCGGGGACGGTCGGCGGTGCCGCTGAGATGGCGACGCAGGCGCCGGTGGCGCTTCTGGGTCTGTTGTTTGCGAGAGAGGGTCGACATGGTGGGTTATGCGGAGGAGTGTCTGGCGGGGAATTACTTCTTGCCTGACTTGCCTGCCTTGCGCAGGATGCGCTCGCCCGCGTACTTGATGCCTTTGCCCTTGTAGGGCTCAGGCGGACGGATGGCGCGGATCTTGGCCGCCTCATTGCCCACCAGCTCCTTGTCGGTGCCGGAGACAGTGACGTTGGTGTTGTTTTCAACGGCGAAGGTGATGCCTTCAGGGGCCTGTACCTCCACCGGGTGGCTGTAGCCGGCACTCACCACAAGGGTCTTGCCTTTCACTTGAGCCCTGGAGCCGACGCCCACGATTTCAAGTTTCTTGGAATACCCGTTGCTGACGCCTTCGATCATGTTGGCGACCAGGGTGCGGCACAGTCCGTGACGCTCTCTAGAGAGGCGCTTCTCGCTGGTGGGAGCCACCACAATGGTGTTCTCCACTTGATTCACGCTCACACCGTCGGGGAGCGTGCGCTTCAGTTCGCCTTTTGGTCCCTTCACGGTGACAGCGAGTCCGTCAAGACTCACACTCACCTTGTCGGGAATGGGAATGGGGGATTTACCGATACGTGACATGGTTCTGGCTCCGGATCAATAGACGTAACAGAGCACTTCACCGCCGACGCCCTGCTTGCGGGCATCGCGATCGCTCATCACACCCTTGGAGGTGGAGATGATGGCCACCCCCAGTCCACCGAGGACTTTGGGAAGTCCGCGGGTGTTCTTGTAGATGCGCAGACCGGGCTTGCTCACCCGTTGCATGGAGCGGATGGTGGGCAGTCGGTGCTTGCCGCTGTACTTCAGTTCCAGCACCAAATTGGTGTGAACTCCTTCGCCTTCTTCGCTGATCTCAGCGATGAAACCCTCCTGCTGCAGCACCTTGGCGATGCTGCGGGACATGCGGGATGCGGGGACTTTGGTGTTCTGGTGACGTTTCTCACTCGCATTACGAATGCGGGTGAGCATGTCGGAAATAGGGTCGTGGTTGGCCATGGTGGTTTCCGAGGAGGGCTCAGTTGCTGCGGAATGGCATTCCCATCTCGCGGAGGAGGGCCCGGCCCTCTTCATCCGTGCGGGCAGTGGTCACGATGGTGATGTCCATGCCCCTGATGGCATCGATTTTGTCGAAGGAGATTTCAGGGAAGATGATCTGTTCTCTCACCCCCAGGGTGTAGTTGCCGCGGCCGTCGAAGCTTTTGGGGCTGACGCCTCTGAAGTCGCGGATTCGGGGGAGCGCCAGGTTGATGAGTCGCTCAAGGAACGCATACATGCGTTCGCCACGAAGGGTGACGGCACAACCGATCGGCATGCCTTGGCGGATTTTGAAACCGGCAATGGCTTTCTTGGCGCGGGTTACCACCACTTTTTGGCCGGTGATTTGAGCCAGCTCGTTCACCGAAGCCTCGAGGGACTTCGCGTTCTGGGCGGCTTCGCCAAGTCCTCGGTTGACGGTGACTTTCACCACCTTGGGGACTTCGTGGATGTTGGAGAGACTCAGATCCTTCAGCAGTTTGGGCTGAATGGTCTCCCGATAGCGCTGTTTCAGTGACATGGCTGGGGGATGGGACTTCTGGGCTTGGTCAGAAGGAGGATCGGGGTGATCAGTCGATCACCTCGCCTGTTTTCTTGAGACGGCGCTTCTTGCTGCCATCTTTCTCGGTGATCAGCTCGACTCGGCTGGCCACCTTTTTCGTGGTGGAGTAGAGCATCACGTTGGAGGCATGCAGCGATGCCTCTTCGGTGACGATCCGTCCGCTCTCACCCTCTTGGGTGGGCTTCACGTGGCGGGTGCGCATGTTCACGCCCTCCACGATCACGCGGTTTTCGTTGGGCAGCGTGCGCAGCACTTCTCCGGTCTTGCCCTTGTCCTTGCCGGCGATGACCTGAACGGTGTCGCCTTTGCGCAGACGCATCTTGATGCGCTGGGTTGGAGCGGATTGGGAGGTTGCAGTGGCCATGATCAGATCACCTCCGGAGCGAGGGACACGATTTTGGTGAAGTTGCGCTCGCGCAGCTCACGGGCCACGGGGCCGAAGACGCGGGTGCCCTTGGGGTTCTTGTCGTCGTTGATGATGACGGCGGCGTTGTCGTCGAACCGGATGGAATTGCCGGTGTCACGACGCAGGGTCGCCTTGGTGCGAACCACCACAGCCTTGACCACATCGGACTTTTTCACGCCCATGTTGGGCATGGCGTCTTTGACGGCGGCAACAATCACATCACCGACGTGGGCGTAGCGACGGTTGGTGCCCAGCACACGGATGCACTGGATGCGCTTGGCGCCGCTGTTGTCGGCGACGGTGAGGAACGATTCCTGCTGGATCATTTTTGAGCCCCCTCAGCCTTGGGACTGTGGCTGAGCACTTCGGCGACGGCCCAGCGCTTGTGACGGCTGAGCGGACGAGTTTCGGTGATGCGAACCCGGTCGCCGACGCGAACACTGTTGTTCTCGTCGTGAGCTTTGTAGCGGGTGGTGCGGCTCACCGTCTTTTGATAGATGGGATGTGGGAAGCGGTTTTCCACCGCCACCACCACCGTTTTGTCCATCTTGTCGCTGACGACGGTGCCGACCCTTTCCTTGAGTGCCATGGGAATGAAGCGGGGGATCAGGAGGCGGTGGAGCTTTGACGCTCCTTTTGCACCGTCAGCAGCTGAGCCAGCTTGATGCGGCTCTGCTTGAAACGGTGGGTGTTACCCAGCTGCCGGGTGGCTTGCTGGAAGCGCAGATCGAATAGTTCACGGCGCAGGCCGTTGATCTGATCTGTGATGTCTGCGTCGGAGAGCTGACGCAGCTCGGAAGCATTGGGACGTGCCATGGTCAGGACTCCACGGTGGCGGCAGCAGCAGCCGGGGCATTGGCTCCGGTGGACTGCTCCTGTTCATCGAGGCTGATGAACTTGGTCTTCACAGGGAGCTTGTACTGCGCCAGGCGCATGGCTTCCTTTGCGATTTCGGGGGTGATTTCATCACCACCCATTTCAAACAGGATCCGACCGGGTTTGATCACTGCCACCCAGAATTCCGGGTTGCCTTTACCGGAACCCATACGGGTTTCGGCGGCACGCATGGTGACCGGTTTGTCCGGGAAAATTCGGATCCAGATCTTTCCGCCACGTTTGACGTAGCGGGTCATGGCACGACGGCTGGCCTCGATTTGACGCGAGGTGATCCAGCCACATTCTTGTGCCTGCAGGGCGAACTGACCGAAAGCGATGGTGTTGCCACGGGTGGCGACGCCACGCATGCGGCCGCGCTGCTGCTTGCGGAATTTGACGCGTTTTGGACTCAGCATGATTCAGGCCTCCTGTTCACCCCTCGTTGGAGCGGTCTTCGAACTGTTGGGGCCTGCGGCCGGCCCGACGCCGCGGGGTTGCCCCCACAGGCAGTTGCTGCTGGGCTTCATCCCCCAGCACTTCGCCCTTGAACACCCAAACCTTGATCCCCAGCACGCCATAGGTCGTGCTGGCCACCTTGGTGGCGTAGTCGATGTCAGCGCGCAGGGTGTGAAGGGGAACACGCCCTTCGCGGGTCCACTCGGTCCGGGCAATCTCGGCTCCGTTGAGGCGACCGGACACCTGGATCTTGAGGCCGAGAACGCCAGCCCGTTGGGCTCGCTGCACGGCCATGCGGATTGTGCGGCGGAAGGCCACCCGCTTTTCCAGTTGTTGGGCGATGTATTCGGCCAACAGGAATGCGTCGGCATCGACCCGTTCCACTTCAACCACGTTGATCCGAACCTGACGATTTGGATCACCAACAGTTTTCTGGATGCCGGAGCGAAGATCCTCAATGCCGCTGCCTTGGCGACCCACCAACACGCCGGGACGTGCGGTTTTGAGCTCCACTTCGAGCTGATCGGCCTTGCGGGCGATCAGCACATCACTGATGCCGGCGGAGCCGTACTTCTTGTGGATGAACTTGCGGATCCGATCATCCTCTTGGAGGAGGGTCGGATAACTTTTGCTGGAGGCGTACCAGCGGGACCGGTGCTCCTGGGTGATCCCCAGGCGTAAGCCGGTTGGATGGATTTTGTGTCCCATCAGTCGGTGTGCTCGGGGGTCAGGAGTCGGTCTGGGATGCCACAGCAATGCTGATGTGACAGGTCTGCTTTTTGATCGCGTAGGCGCGACCCTGGGCGCGGGGCCGATAGCGCTTCATGGAGGGGCCCATATCGGCGCTGGCCTGGGAGATCACCAGGGTGGACGGGTCAAGGCCGAGGTTGTGCTCGGCGTTGGCCACTGCAGAACGCAGCACCTTGGTGATCGGGCCGGTGGAGCGATAGGGCATGAACTCGAGCATGATCAGCGCGTCGCGATAGGTGCGTCCGCGGATCTGATCGAGCACCCGCCGCACCTTGGACACGGAGCCGCGGATGAAGCGGCCGTGGGCTTGGGCGGTGGTTGCCGTTGGGGATGACGTTGTCATGGACTCAGCGGCCTCCTTTCTTGTCTTTGATGTGGCCCTTGAAGGTGCGGGTCGGAGCGAATTCGCCCAGCTTGTGACCGACCATCTGCTCGGTCACGAAGACCGGCACGTGGGTTTTGCCGTTGTGTACGGCAATGGTGTGACCGATCATCATCGGCAGGATTGTGGAGGCCCTGGACCACGTCTTGATCACCGACTTGTCGTCGGCGGCATTCTGCTTTTCAACCTTGCGAAGAAGGCTGTCAGCGATGAAAGGGCCTTTTTTAAGTGAACGTCCCATGGCGGATTAAGCGAACAGCAAAACGGTGATGAACATCAGGAGTCGCGTCCGCCACGGCTCCGCTTGGACGTCTTGCGACGCTTCCGGAGGACGAACTTGTTACTCGGCTTATTGCGCTTGCGAGTCTTGAGACCAAGGGCAGGTTTGCCCCATGGGGTCACAGGACCAGAGCGGCCGATGGGTGCTCGACCCTCGCCACCACCGTGGGGGTGGTCGCAGGGGTTCATCACACTGCCTCGCACCTGGGGACGACGTCCCAGCCAGCGACGACGACCGGCTTTGCCCAGGCTGGTATTGCGAATCTCGGAATTACCGACTTCGCCCAGCGTGGCGTAGCACTCGCGTCGGACCAGACGCACCTCAGTGGAGGGCAGTTTGAGGGCGACGTAGTCGCCTTCCTTCGCCATCACCTGGGCACTGGCACCGGCTGTGCGGACCATCTGGCCTCCTCGTCCGGCGTAGAGCTCGACGCAATGCACACTCGAACCGAGTGGCACGGAGGAGAGCGGCATGGCGTTGCCGTCCTCGATCGGGGCATCAGGCCCTGAAATCACTGTCTGTCCGACCGTGATCCCAGCAGGGGCAAGGATGTAGCGCTTTTCTCCATCGGTGTAGAAGAGCAACGCCAGCCGTGCATTGCGGTGCGGGTCGTAATGGATGGCCGCCACCTTGGCGGGCACACCGTGCTTGTTGCGTCGGAAATCAACGACGCGGTACTGCCGCTTGTGGCCACCGCCGCGATGGCGGCAGGTGATCACGCCGCGGTTGTTGCGTCCCTTGCGGCGGTGTTTGGGCACCACAAGCGAGCGTTCCGGCTTGCGGCCGGTGACTTCACTGAAGTCGGTGACCACCCGGGTGCGGGTTCCGGGGGTGTAGGGGCGGAAAGTGCGAATTGCCATGACGTTTCAGACCCCTCAGGACTCAGGGAAGAGTTGGATGGAGTTGCCTTCGGCGAGGCGCACCACGGCCTTTTTCACCTGGGCACGCTTGCCGGCGAAACGGCCGACCCGACGGCTGCGGCGAGGGGGGTTCATGGTGCTGACGCCAGTGACCTTGACATCGAAGAGTTGCTCGACAGCTGCTTTGATGTCTGGCTTGGCAGCTCGGTGATCCACCTCAAATGTGTACTGGTTGAGTTCCAGTGCACGGGTGGCTTTTTCAGTGATCAGCGGCCGGCGGATCACATCCGCCAGGCGTCCGGTGAAGCGCTCAGTCATCGCCGTAAACCTCCTGGATGGTTGCGAGAGCCTCTTCCCCCAGCACCAGCGCATTGGCGTGGAGCAGGTCGAAGACATTGAGTTGGTTCGCTGCGATCAGCTTCACCTTCTCGAGGTTGCGGACGGAGCGACGGAGTACCTCCGAAGGGTTCCCCACCACGATCAGAACTTTGGAATCGGCTTCAATGCCCAGGCGTCCGAGGGCATCGGTGATTTCCCGGGTCTTGGGAGCCTCAAGAGATGCTCCAAAGTCCTTCACCACGGTGACGTCGTCGATGCGAGCCATCAATGCGGTGCGCAGGGCCAGGCGACGCTCCTTACGGTTCATCGCCAGGTTGTAGGTGCGTGGCTTCGGTCCGAAGACGATGCCGCCACCGGGACGGAGAGGCGTACGGATCGAACCCTGACGTGCTCGACCTGTGCCCTTCTGCTTGTAGGGCTTGCGACCGCCACCGCGGACTTCTGACCTGGTGAGGGTGCTTGCGGTGCCTTGACGGCTGTGGGCCTGCTGGCGCAGGACCGCACGGTGCATCAAATCAAGGGCTGTGGTCTCTTTGGCAACCTTCAGGTCCAGGGAGGCCTTTCCGGCTTCCTTGCCCTGCCAGTCGCGGACTACACAGTTGGCCATCACTTACCTCCTTTGGCGGGCTTGGCACCCACGCGATTGGCGGGTCGGATGTTGAGCAGCGCACCGGGCTTGCCAGGAACGGAGCCCTTCACCACCAATAAGTTGCGGTCACTGTCCACTCTGAGGATGGTGAGACCGCGCGTGGTGGTTTTTTTGCCGCCGTAACGCCCGGCCATGCGCTTACCGGGGTAGATGCGACCAGGCGTTGTGCCCGCGCCGGTGGAGCCCGGTTCACGGTGATTTTTGGAACCGTGCGTCATCGGACCGCGGCTGAAGCCATGGCGCTTCTGGTAACCCGCGAAGCCGCGTCCCATCGTGTCGCCGCTGACGTCAACCTTCTGGCCGGCTTCGAAGTCACCCACGGTGACGGCGCCACCGAGTTCCAGGCCGTCGACATCGTCGACGCGGTACTCACTGAGGTGACGGAGCACACCTTCACCGGATTTGGCGAGGTGTCCCTTGGCTGGTTTGTTGACCAGCTTGTCGCGGGTCTCCCCGAAGCCGATCTGGACGGCGCTGTAGCCGTCAGTTTCTGTTGTTTTGAGTTGGGTGATCCGGCAAGGCCCCGCCTCGATCAAAGTGACCGGGACGGCTTTGCCTTGCTCGTCGAAGAGCTGGGACATACCCAGTTTCTTCCCAAGGATGCCGATGGACATGGGAGGTAATGACGCCAGCGTGGACAACCCCGTTCGCATGGCCGAAGGCGCAGGAACGGTGGCCTGGTGGGCGCTGATCGAAGTGACGCAGTCATGGCCGAAACGGCCGGCAGCATGACCACCGGATCGATTCGGAATGGGGCTAGCGAGCGAATCAGCTGGCTGGGACTTACCCGATCGGATGGATCGGTAGTTTCCCGGCAACACAACAATCGGAATTCTTGTGCTGCTCTGGCCTAGGACCCGGCGCACTCGCCGGATCTGCTCTTGGAACTGGAGGCCCGGCTAGCGGACGGGCACAGATCTTCAGAGCAAACAAAGACACTACATCAGCGCGTGTCTCCTTCCACTCATCCCTAATCAGCTGCCAGACTCCTCCTCATCTGAGATGGATTCATGCCTCTTCTGCTTTCAGGTCGGGGTTTCCGCCGTGAGCTGGAGTCAGCGGGTTGCATGGCTGTTCATGCGCCCCTCGAGGGAGGTGCGGAGACACGTTTGCTCCGACGCCTGCGCGCGGCTGGATATCGCACCCACTTAAGTTCCGCCCGCGGGCTTGGAGATCCTGAGGTGTTTCTGTTTCAGAAACATGGGGTGCGCCCGCCCCATCTGGGCCACCAGAGCGTTGGTCGTGGTGCTGCCGTTGGCGAGGTTCAGGAAGTGATGCCCCAGCTCGGTGAGGTTCTTCTTGGCGATAAGCCTGTCGTGCTCTGGTTGTTGGAAGGCCAGGTTCTGTCCCGCTCCGAACTGTTGACGCTGTGCGATCTCTGCCGAAGGGAGCCGCGTCTCAAAGTCGTTGTGGAAATGGGCGGAGCCAGGAGTTTGCGCTGGCAGCCGATGACCCAGCTGCTCGGGGCCTGATCGTTTCTCTGCCACGGGATGCCGGTCTCACCGGCGATGAAGCGCTGCGTCAGGGGTGCTGGGTCAAGTTGATCTGTGGTGCCAGCAATCAGGATCTGGCCTCAATCAGCGACCTGTGTGCTGTGTACGCGGCTGCGGGTGTGCATTGCGTGGATGTCGCGGCCGATTCGGCGGTGGTTCATGCGGCTCGCCTCGGACTGAACTGCGCCCGAGAGCGCACTGGATCCTCTCCCTGGTTGATGGTCAGCGTCAGTGACGGATCCGATGTTCATTTTCGCAAGGCTGTCTTTGACCCAGCGTTGTGCCCCCCCGACTGCCCGAGGCCTTGTGAACGGGTCTGCCCCGCTGACGCCATCAGTGCGGATAAAGGCGTTGAGGCCAGCGTTTGTTATGGATGTGGGCGCTGTCTTCCTGCCTGTCCCCAGCAGCTCATCCACGCCGAGGAGCACCAGGTCGGACTCGAGGGTTTGAGTCAATTGCTTCAGGAGCTGCAGCCGGATGCTCTGGAAATTCACACGGCACCGGAGCGAAGCGCGGCTTTCGAACGCACGCTGCTTGCGGTGGCTGCGTCCCAAGTTCCCCTGCGTCGCCTGGCTGTCAGCTGTGGGCTGGAAGGTCACGGAGTCACCCCAGCTGTTTTGGCCAGGGAGCTCTGGCATCGTCATGGCGCTCTGCGTCGACAGGGCATGCGACCCCTCTGGCAGTTGGATGGCCGGCCGATGAGCGGGGATGTGGGGGCTGGGACGGCCCGTGCCGCCCTGCGGCTCTGGCAGCAGCTGCGCACGATCGCTCCTCCAGGACCATTGCAGCTGGCCGGAGGCACCAACGATGTGACGATCAGCTTTCTGCAAACGCTGGATCCATCGGTCCAGGCACGACCCTCAGGTGTGGCGTTTGGCGGGATGGCTCGGGCGCTCCTCCAGCCTTTGCTTCAGCAGGCGGAGTCTCGTCAGATATCGCTGCGGGATTGGCCCTCGGGTTGGCAGGAAGCAGTGTCGCTGGCCCGTTCTCTCGTGGAACCCTGGTTGCAGAAGGTCTGAGCTGCTCTCATTGCATGGCATCTCCCTGCTAGAAGGCGATCGGGGCCTGACGGTTGGCAGGTTGAAACGGACATGAGTACCGAGCGCATTACCGACGACCTGCAGCGACTTCTGTCGCTTCTTCCTGCATCGGTGGGTCGAGTGCTGGAGCAGGACGATCACAGCGATCAGTTGCTCGAAGTGGTGTTGGATCTCGGCAGGCTCCCTGAAGCCCGTTATCCAGGTCGCTCCCTTGCCTTAGGGGAACGACTCCTTGAGCGAAAGGATCTGGAGGAGATGGTCGATCGTCTCGGACAGTTTGGTGCGGACAATCGGGCTGGCATCGAACGCACGCTTCACCGCATCAGTGCCATTCGCAATCGACGGGGTGATGTTGTGGGGCTCACCTGCAGGGTGGGGCGGGCCGTCTTCGGCACGGTTGCCATGGTGAGGGATCTGCTTGACAGTGATCAATCCCTGTTGCTGATGGGGCGGCCGGGTGTGGGAAAGACCACAGCCCTTCGCGAGATCGCCAGGGTTCTCGCTGATGAGCTGCAGAAGCGGGTCGTGGTGATCGATACCAGCAATGAAATCGCCGGCGATGGGGACATTCCGCACCCGGCGATCGGTCGTGCGCGGCGCATGCAGGTTGCGCGCCCTGAGCTGCAGCACCAAGTGATGATCGAGGCCGTCGAGAATCACATGCCTGAGGTGATTGTGATCGATGAGATCGGCACCGAGCTGGAGGCGCAGGCCGCGCGCACCATCGCCGAAAGGGGCGTGATGCTGGTGGCCACGGCCCACGGAAACGCGCTCACCAATCTCATCAAGAATCCGACTCTCTGTGATCTGGTGGGCGGAATCGAATCAGTCACCCTCGGGGATGAGGAGGCACGCCGACGTCGCAGCCAGAAGACAGTCCTTGAGCGGGCCGCTGAACCGACCTTCCCCATTGCAATTGAGATGCACAGCCGTCACCGCTGGGCTGTTCATGACGATGTGGCCCGAACGGTGGATTTGCTTTTGAGGGGGCAGAGTCCAAGGCCCCAGGAACGCGAATTGACTGAGGACGGTTCCGTGCGGCTCGTGGACTCTGGCGTCCCCAACTCCCCGCGTGCCCCGCAACGGCGCCCGGCTCTCGCCGTCGTTCCACTGCCGAATCCTGAAACCGGATCAACGCGAGATTCCCATCGCAGAGAGGAGGAAACTGGCGGGAGGGATCGCGATGCGGAAACGCTTCGGGTTTTTTGTTGCGGTATCAGTCGCCACCGCCTTGAGGAAGCTGTGCGGTGTCATCGATGGCCTGTTCAGGCGGTTGATGATCTTTCCGCAGCTGATGTCCTGCTCAGCGTGCGTCAGGGGCTTGGCTGTCAGCCGGATCTTCGTCGTCAGGCGCGAGAGGCTGAAGTTCCAATCCTGGTGATCAAGTCCGACAGCTTGCCTCAGGTGGAGCGGGCTTTGGAGCGCCTGCTGAGTCGCCGACCACGCGCTGGGGATCAACCGCTGTTGCCGACTTCCGGATCTGAATTAGGACGCGCTGATGCCCTTGCGGCCCTCGAGGAGTGTCGGCTGGCTGTCGAGCAGGTGGTGATGCCTGAGGGACGGCCGGTGGAGCTGTTGCCCCGTAATGATGTTGTGCTGCAAATGCAGGCTGATCTGGTGGCGCGCTACAGACTGCGCAGTGATGTGTATGGGCCTTCTGATCAGCGTCGGCTCAGGGTTTTCCCACCTTGAACAAGGCTCTCCTGAGACGGACGGATTGACGAAGTGTTGGCTGCTGTGCGTAACTATCTGGACGCCGGACGACCGCGGATCGCGGGTTCTGCCGGAACATTGGGCCGTCGCCAAGCGGTAAGGCAGCGGGTTTTGGTCTCGCCATTCCTAGGTTCGAATCCTAGCGGCCCAGTTTTTTAAGGATTCCAGTGTTGTCCTGTGAACTCCTTGTCTTCGACTTCGACGGTGTGATCGTCGATGGCATGGAGGAGTACTGGTGGAGTGCTCGCCGTGCCGCGTTGAGCCTCTGCCCCGGGGCCGCGCTGCCAGAAGCCATTCCCGATGGGTTTCGCGCTCTGCGTCCCTGGATTCACCACGGCTGGGAGATGGTGCTGATCGCGTCGCTGTTCTCTGAGCCCAGTCGGTCGCTGATGACGGGTGATCTCGATGGGGTGATCCGTGATTACAGCGCGTTTTGTTCCGAAGGCCTTTCCCGGTTCGGCTGGACCCCGAGTCTCCTGCAGGAGCGGCTTGAGCACGTCCGCCGCGAGGCTGTCCTGACGGATCGGATTGGCTGGCTGGCGATGCATCGGCCCTATCCAGGGGTGCCGGAACGCCTCGCGTCTTTGGACGATGAAGGAGTGGCCTGGGCGGTGCTCACCACCAAAGGCAAAGCCTTCACTGCAGAATTGCTGGCTTCGATGGGCCTGACACCCGCGCGATTGGATGGACGGGAGTCGGGACCCAAGCCCGAGGTTTTGCTCAGTCTCAGTCGGGACTGGCATTTGATGGGATTCATCGAGGACCGCAAGGCGACCCTGGAAACGGTGCGCGGCACAGAGGGTCTCGAGGAGCTGCCTTGCTGGCTGGCCTCATGGGGATATCTGAAGCCGGATGACCCCGCGACCCTCCCCGACGGTGTGTCGCTACTCAGTCCGGAATGCTTCGCAGGGGCCTTGGCGAGCTGGAACTGATTCGTTAACGTACATCTGTACTACGTGTGACGGATGGTTCGTGATGGGGCACTGGATGCATTGTCCGGTGTCTGTTCCCGGGACAGCGGCGGTTCCGCCGCCGTCCTGATCAGCTGCCGCCGACGCCCTTTAGCTCCTTAACTGTTTAAGCCATGCCAGTCGAAGTGAAATCCTCCCAGTCCTCCGGTGGAGATGTCCGCCCCGGTGAGCGTGATCAGGCGCTCAATCTCGTGCTCGGGCAGATCGAGCGCAATTTCGGGAAGGGGTCGATCATGCGTCTTGGAGACGCCTCCCGCATGCGGGTGGAGACCATCTCCACCGGAGCACTCACTCTCGACCTTGCCTTGGGGGGTGGTTATCCCAAGGGGCGTGTTGTTGAGGTTTACGGGCCGGAAAGTTCCGGTAAGACCACGCTGACGTTGCATGCCATCGCCGAGGTGCAGCGACGTGGGGGCGTTGCGGCCTTCGTGGATGCTGAGCATGCACTCGATCCTGTCTATGCCGCCTCGCTTGGTGTCGACATCGAGAATCTGTTGGTGTCTCAGCCCGACACCGGTGAGATGGCACTTGAGATCGTCGACCAGCTTGTGCGCTCTGCTGCCGTTGACATCGTGGTGGTTGACTCTGTCGCGGCGCTGACGCCCCGTGCTGAGATCGAGGGAGAGATGGGCGATCTGGCGGTGGGCGCCCAGGCGCGTCTGATGAGCCAAGCCATGCGCAAGATCACAGGCAACATCGGCAAATCCGGTTGCACTGTGATTTTCCTCAATCAGCTGCGTTTGAAAATCGGAGTCACCTACGGCAACCCGGAAACAACAACTGGCGGTAATGCTCTCAAGTTCTATGCATCGGTGCGCCTTGACATCCGTCGCATTCAGACGCTGAAGCGAGGCACCGAGGAGTACGGAATCCGGGCGAAGGTGAAGGTGGCGAAGAACAAGGTGGCGCCTCCCTTCCGTATCGCCGAATTTGACATTCTCTTCGGCCGTGGCATCAGCACGCTGGGGTGTTTGCTTGATCTGGCAGAGGAGACAGGCGTGGTGACCCGCAAAGGAGCCTGGTACAGCTATGAGGGCGACAACATCGGCCAGGGACGGGACAACACCATTGGGTGGTTAGAGCAAAACCCTGACGCCAAGGACACGATCGAAACGTTGGTTCGCCAAAAGTTGACTGAGGGTTCTGAGGTGACCTCCAATTCCATGCGCCCTCTGGCTGCCGCCGCGCGCTCGGCTGCAGCCAAACCCGCCGCCAAGGCCCCTGAGGCCCAGCTGGATGTCAAGACCAAGGGGGCGGCCTGACCGCCCCATCCTTGACTCAGGCTTGGATCGAGCAAGAAGAGCTGCGTTGGCTGCGGCTCTTTTGGAGGTTGTCAGCAATGCGCTGAAGTTCTTGAATTGCTTCAGCACCTTCGAACTTCACCAGTTCGCGCCCGTTGCGTGACTCAACCCAGCTGATCCCGAAATCGGACACGAGAAATCTCACCATGTGCTGATCGCCGAGTTCGGCAACAAACGAGGCTCCAGATCCGTCACGACCGTCGTCGCAGACATAGCAGGTTGCTGTGACACCAAGTTTTTGCAGGCTTTTGGAGAGAGCTTGAAGGCTCATTACCAGATCCTGAACAACTGTTCGGTATTGCTCTGATAGTCGCAAAAACACAAGACCCATCCCACAATCGAATGAATTCTAAAGGTTTTCTATCGATTTGCTCCGGATGCTCGCTTCTTGCTTCTTTCAGGGTGTGTCTGCAAGGGTCCACCAGCCGGCTGCGGGACCAACAAATCGCACCACCACCCAGAAGACCACCAGTGCTCCGATTCCGATCCAAGCGCCACGGGTGGTGATGGACACGAACTGCGATGCCTGGTTTCGGGTCAGGGGCAGCCAGGCAATGAGGCGCTCGGCATCCTTGGGATTCGATTTTTGCTGACGGGGGGGCAGTCCCTGACTGGCTCGACGGCGGGCTTCTCCCATGATTGTTCTATCCCTGAGGCCAGCCTAGGGGTGTCCTTCAGTCCGGAAGAAGTCTCTGCAGTGAACTCCAGGGCTCCAGTGCTCGGAACACCTGCTCTCCCCAGCTGCGGCTTCGCACCCGGCCATCGAGGAGGGCCAGTCGGCCTCCATTGCGCCGGAGAGGGGCAATGGCTGGAATCAGAATCGCCAAAGCCTCAGGGAGAAGCAGGTCTCTGAACCAGTCACGGCCTTGTTTTTTCAAGACTTGAACACGTGCGGCAGTGAGTGGATCTCCCAGGCTTGCGATTGGTAGCAGGGCTGTGATGAGCTGTTCAGGCTCCGGCAGGGTTGACTGGTGCGTCATCCACCAGCTCCAACTGGTGCAGATCACTCCATTGGGTTTGTCAGAAGCATGATCCAGGGTCACCCTGCTGCCGAATTCCGCCGCCAGTTCGCTGGTCAGTCTCTGGCGAAGGGCTGTGTCATCAGCAAGCACAAGCGTCAGACCTGAGCGGCCAAGAATCAGTCGCCGGCATTGATCAAGTAGGTGGCTGGCGTAGATCTCCGTGTTGGGCAACGGTTGTCTGCGGGGTGCGTAGATCGGGATCGGTTCACTGCGTGGCGGCTCGCGCAGATCGATCCGGATGACGGGATCGTCACGGTCGGGTGGTGTTTCATTGGCGGCCCTGCGGCATCCCCCATCGCCATGAATCAGGGTCCAAGGCCGGGTGTTGAACAGGTCTTGGATTTCCTCAAGGGGTTCCAGGGGCTGAAGCGTCCATTGCCACTGCAGGTGTTCATGGTCGAGTCGGGCCCAGCTTGCCCAGGTATCCATTCCCATGGTTGTGAGCTGACACCAGGGTTCCGGAGCTGGGCCGGTCAGTTGCAATAAATCGCGGACGCTGGTTAAGGCGCTCTCCGGCATGCAGAGCTGACGGAAGTTGCCGGAGCCTCGGGCGAATAGTTGCCGGCTCAATCGTTCATGCAGGTCCAGAAGTCCCTGGCCAGTGGCGGGAAAGGCGGTTCTGAGCTCTTCCCAGTGCCGGGCCTCCAGCTTCACGGTCATGGCGTCCCGAAGTCGTGTCGCCAGATGCTCGGCTTCTGGAATCACCAGGTGGTCGTCGTGCCGGAGGTGCCCAAGGCGGTATGCCGTGATCAGCTGGTCGTGAGTCAGCAACCAGAGCTGGTCTCCATTGGGTGGATGAATGCCACTCCAGCATCCGAGTCGCAGGTCGCTCTGCAACAAGCGTGGACGCTCCAGGTTGAGAAAGCGCTGGCGTTGCTGTTGATCCAGCACCAGCACAGTGTTTCGACTCTGCAGACACAGAGGAACGAGGAGGGCAAGCCACCAGCGTTCATTGCTGCCGGCAGAGAGCTGGATGCGGGTTTGATCGCGGCGACGCAGGCTGCGGCCCACCAGCCGACTCAACGTCAGTTGATGCTCCCACTGTCCGGCATCCGCGCGGAGCAGATGCTTCAGCTGCTGATGGGCCTGAACTTCCAGCATCGGACAACCCTACGGAGCCTTCTGATCAGGAATGGTTCAACTTGATCATGCTTGCTCGAGTGGTCAAGCAACATGGTGACCTTGGCTGGTCAGGCATGGGTGAGGAGCGGAGCACTGGGCTGCAGACTCTCGGAAAGGTCGGAGTGGTGGGCCTCGGGCTGATCGGTGGCTCGCTCGCTCTCGACCTCCGACAGCAGGGTGTGCCGGTGACCGGGCTAGTGCATCGCGACAGCACAGCGACGCGAGCCATGCAGCGGGGGCTGGTGGATGAGGTCAGTTGCCATCCTTCGTGCCTCAACGATTGCAACACAGTGGTTCTGGCCCTGCCCATCGAAGCGCTGCTGAAGCCTGAGCCGCAGTTGGTTGAGGCGCTACCCGCTAACGCCGTTGTCACGGATGTGGGATCTGTGAAAGGGGCGGTGCTTGAGGTCTGGCGCCACCGGCACCCTCGCTTCGTGGCGGCCCATCCCATGGCAGGAACGGATCAGTCAGGCGTTGACTCGGGCCACCACGGGTTGTTCCAAGGCCGTCCGTGGGTGGCGACGCCTGAGCCGTCAACCGATCCCCAGGCCTTGGCCAGAGTGAAAGTCTTGGCCGAAGGGCTTGGAAGCGAGTGGATCACAGCGGATGCTGCCTGCCACGACCAGGCCGTGGCACTGGTGTCCCACCTGCCGGTGATGGTGAGCGCTGCTTTGTTGAGGGCGGCAGGAGACGAACGGGATCCAAGGGTTCAGGATCTCGCCCGGCGTCTGGCTTCCAGCGGTTTCGCTGACACCACCCGTGTGGGTGGGGGCAACCCTGCCCTGGGCACGGCGATGGCGTGCCGCAACACGTCAGCTCTGCTCAAGGCATTGGCCGCTTATCGGTGGAGCTTGGAACAGCTGGAGGAGGCGATTCTCAGCGGTCACTGGGCTCAACTCGAAAATGAATTGCAGAAGACCAGCGCCCTGCGTCCAGGGTTTGTCGAGAAGGGGCCTGGTGCGCTCAGTCCGCCAGGGTGATCGTTCGGCCTCGTTCCTCCATCAGCTGACTGCAAGCCATCAGGGCCGACAGTGTCACTCCCGCGGTTCCCTCACCGGGGTGAATCGAATCACCACAGAGCCAAAGCTTGCTGATCGGACTGCGACTGGCCAGACCGAATGGACCGAAGCGATCCGGACTTTGTCCCAGACCGCCTACAACACCCTTTGGGCGACCCGTCCAGTAGGCGAAGCCGCGGGGGGTGGACAGCTCGGTGTGGAGCCAGGCCTCGGCAGGAAGCGTCAGGGCGTTTTCAACACCGCGGCGCATCTGTTCCAGCACAGTCTGTTTGCGTTTCTGGTAGTCCTCCTCCGGCAGGTCGTGCCAACCCTCAGGGGTGGTGAACACGCTGGCGATCACCGTGGCCTCTCCAGCCGGAGCACGGCCATCGCCATCCCTGCTGATCGAGAGGAAGAGTGACCCTGGTGTGTCCCAATCGCACTGCAGATGGCCTGGACAGGCTTCAGGAAGATCGCGTCGGTGCACCGCTCCGTAGAACACCAGTGCCCCACTGGGAGCGTGAAGGGTTTGGAGCCGGCGGCGATAGGACTCGCCGAGAACGTTCTTGTCTGGGATCAAAGAGGGCAAGCACTGAGGCGGAAGACTGCACACCACATCGGCTGCTTGCACAGACCGTCGCTCACCTCCTGGCAGCTCCATCTGCACCGTCCAGCCGCCGCTGGTTCGGTTTCGCTCCAGCAAGACAGCGCGATGGCGTAGGAGTACCTCGGCGCCATCCCGCTGAAGGGAGTTCAGGAGATGGTCGCTGAGGCTCTGCATGGAACCCTGCAGGTGCCAGAGGCCAAGGGGTGCCTGGCACATCTGCAGGACGGTGGCTCCGTAGAGCGCTGCTGTTCGATCGGCAGGTTGCTGGGAGTACAGCCGGAGCTGCAGGTCGAGAAAACGGCGCAGGCGTTGATTGCTGCCGCAGCCGCAGAGTCTCTGAAGATCGGCAACGGTGAGAAGACTGAGAGGGGCCGTGGCGAGATTGCCGGGTGTGAGTGCTTTGAGCGTTCGGCTCAGATCCCAGCCTGAACGCACGGGCAGTACTGGGTCGGCTGCGGCGAATTGCCAGTTCTGGCGATGAATCCAGCTGCACAGCTCCCAGAACCGCTCCGTTCCAGGGAAGTGGCGCGTCCGTTCCTCCCGCCAGCGTTGGGGGTCATGCCAGAGGTGGATGGGGGGTGACCCATCATTCAGATTCACCACACAGCCTGGATCGAGGCGTTCCGCGAAAGGTGGCTCCAGGCCGAGATGGCGGAACAGTCGGGCATGGCTTCCGCCCGGTTCAAGACCTGCCACCTGTGTGGCGCCGACATCGAAGGTGTAGCGCCCCCGCTTGAATGTTCCAGCGCAGCCTCCGAGCTGGTGGTGGGACTCCAAGAGGGTCACTGATAACCCTTCGCGAGCCAGCAAGGCCGCGGCGGTGAGGCCGGCAATGCCGCCTCCGATCACAATCGCGTCGCGGGAGTTGTCCATCCGGGCATGCTGGCAGCTGCTTTCCGGTGCTTGTGGATGCGGGATCAGCTCGAGCAGATCCTTTCCAAGGAAAGAGACCTGCTGCGGGGACGTTGCGTAACGTCCATCGGACCTGTCAGCGGTGGTGAGCGAGGAGCCTGTTGGAGAGCAGTCCTGAGTGACGGCAGCGCTTGGTTCCTCAAGGTCTCCGATCCTGCCCTCCTTGACGCAGAGCAACGGGGGCTGCGGTCCCTGCGCCGGTGGGCTGATGCCGATCTTGTTGAGGTTGTGGAAGTGCTGGCGTGGCTTCCCCTTGAGCACCGGGCGGTTCTGGTACTCCCTTGGTGGGAGATGGGGAACGGCGATCAGTTCAATCTCGGCCGAGGTCTGGCCCGGCTACACAGGATGTCGTCGCTGAATGGTCCTGCACGGTTTGGTTGTGACGAAGACGGTTTTATTGGTCTTGGTCCCCAACCGGCCGGATGGCGCGATGGCTGGGGTGAGGCGTTTGTTGAGCTGCGTTTGGAACCTCAGCTGCGCTTGGCTGAGGCCTGGTCATTGAATGAAAACGACTGGTCATCTCTTCTTGCTCCGCTGGCGCAGTGGCTTGGCGAGCATGCTCCCGAACCCTGTCTGGTTCATGGGGATCTCTGGGCGGGCAATGCCGGTGTGTTGGCGGATGGACGGGGGCTGCTGATCGACCCTGCCAGCTGGTGGGCTGATCGCGAAGCAGACATCGCGATGACCCAGTTGTTCGGAGGGTTTTCGAGGCGTTTTCTTGAGGGTTACAACAAGGAGTGGCCCCTCCCGGAAGAGGTTGAGCAGCGATTCGAGGCACTCAACCTTTATCACCTGCTCAATCACGCCAACCTGTTCGGAGGCGGATATCAACAGCGTTGCCGTCGCGTGCTCAACTCGCTGAGAAGCACACTTCTCTGAATGATTGATCGGTGGGGGGTGGTGTTCCCCCACATCGCTTGATCAACCCAGATATTCCTTGCGTAGATCCTGGATGCGAGTGACGAGGGCCGAGCGCTTTTCACCAGTGGTGAGGTTCTTCCAGCTCCACTGCCCAACAACAACAACACCCAGAAGTTCAAGCAGACCTGGAATGATCGGCAGAAGATTGATGGTGTCGAGGATGCCCTTAATCAGAATCTGCGCAACGATCACGGCTGCGAAAATCCCAACAACTTTGCCGATACGGCCAGCCTGACTCCAGTCGACTTTGTCAAGGGTTTCGTTCACCCTGCCGAGAATGTCTTTGTATCGCTCAGCAAAATCGACGCTTTCACCAGCGGGTGCAGTAGTGGTGGCGTCGGTGTCATTCACCTGGGGGGTGCTTTCGTCGCTCATGACGCCTTGGCATGGATCTAATGCTCGCTGACCTTATCGGCAAGCCTCCAGAAATGCCATGGCGGCTTCGCTTCGATCGGGATTGCCTGATCGTTTTGCAGAAATCGCTTCATGCAGTGACGCCGGATGAGGGGTGTGCCCTGCTACTGGGGGATTCCGTTCCTGAGCCGAGAGTGCGCGTGGTTTGGCCCTGCTGCAATGTCTGGCGTCCAGGGTTTCAGGGATTGGATGAGCAACCGGTCTTCGGGGGTGGCGTTACGCCTTCACGGCAGACGCGGTTCGCACTGGATCCACTCGAGCAAATCGCTGCGCAACGCTGGGGGCGTCGTCGGGGGCTCGATGTTTTAGGGAGTGCCCATTCCCACCCCGGCGGTGATCCAAGTCCCAGCAGCATCGACAGGTGTTGGGTTGCTGCCGATGGGGTGATGGTCATCGACGCGGGTCCCGGTGGCTTGGCGGGCTGGTGGATGGAGCGCTCTACTTCAGGGCTGATTTCGGATTCCCCCAGGCTTGCCAAGGTGTATCCCCTTCAGCTTGTGGGCCCTCAGGGTGTGCCTTTGCGTGACACTGGTTTGAGTGCCAAAAAACAGTCACCCCCGGCCTCTCGATGACGGATCAGCGTCAGTTGTCTGAACTCAACTCGGACGAGCGGGGGCGCTACGCCCGCCATCTCACCCTGCCGGAACTGGGACTTGCCGGTCAGACGCGTCTGAAGGCTGCCTCCGTGCTCTGTATCGGCGCTGGAGGGCTCGGTTCGCCGCTTCTCCTGTATCTCGCGGCTGCAGGGATCGGACGCATCGGCATCGTGGACGATGACCGGGTGGATCTCAGTAATCTTCAGCGCCAAGTGATCCATGGCCAGGCTTCTGTCGGCGAAGCCAAAACCTCTTCAGCCCGCTGGAGGATTCAGGATCTCAACAGGCACTGCCAGGTGGAGGAGCATTCATGCAGGTTGACGGCGAAGAACGCTCTTCAGTTGATTGAGGCCTACGACCTGGTTGTGGATGGTTCGGATAATTTCCCGACTCGGTATTTGATTAGTGACGCCTGCGTGATGCTCGGCAGACCGTTCGTGTATGGCTCCGTTCAGCGTTTTGAAGGCCAGGTCACGGTGTTCAACCAAGGGCCAGACTCTCCCGATTACCGCGACCTCGTGCCCCAGCCGCCACCACGCGACCTCGTGCCGTCCTGCGCCGAAGGCGGTGTGATGGGTGTGATGCCCGGGTTGATCGGTTTGCTTCAGGCAACCGAAGTGATCAAGGTGATCACCGGTCTCGGTGACACCCTCGATGGGCGTCTGCTTCTGGTCGACAGCCTGAGCATGCGTTTCAGAGAACTGCGCCTCGAACGCCGCCCTGATCGTGCCCCCGTTGAAAACTTGGTGGACTACGAGCAATTCTGTAATCCTGGAGTTCCTGTTGAGGACGAGGAGTCCCAGGGTATGAACAGCATCTCAGTGCGTGAGCTCAAGGCTTTGCTCGATGAGAGAACCGATCTGGTGCTCCTGGATGTTCGTCAGCAGGCTGAGGCTGATGTGGCGGTGATTCCGGGATCCCAGCTGATTCCCTTGGCCTCGATCGAATCGGGTGACGCGATTGAGCGGATCCGATTGCTGGCATCTGGTCAGGCTGTTTATGTTCATTGCAAGCTGGGTGGTCGATCGGCTAAGGCAGTCGATCTGTTAGCCCGTTCAGGAATCCTGGCGGTCAATGTGACGGGGGGAATCGATGCCTGGAGCCAGGACGTGGATTCCTCGGTGCCCCGTTACTGAGCCTCAGTAGTCAACACCGCGTTTCAGATCCACGCCCTGCTCGGCGTAGTGCTTGTGGCAGACCATCTCCGAGTGAACACTCGCGAGGTCGAAGTAAGCCGGTGGATGTTTGCAGCGGCCCGTAATGATGACTTCGGTTTCCGCAGGCTTGCGAAGCAGGGCTTGCACGATCGGCTCGACGGGTAGGAGCTCAAGATCCACAGTGGGATTGAGTTCGTCGAGAATGACGGTTTTGTACAGCCCGCTCGCGATTGCTGCACGGGCGATTTCCCAGGCCCTCTCCGCTTCCACGTAATCGATCGGTTGCTGCTGACCACGCCAAACGATGGCATCGCGGCCTGAACGCAGGTGGTCCACCAGATGGGGATAGCTCTCGCGTAACGCGGCGATGGCGGCATCTTCGGTATACCCGCTGCCCCCCTTCAGCCATTGAAGAATGAGCACCCGGTGACTTTTGTCCTGGCTGATGCCGCGACCGATGGCCTGCAGTGCTTTCCCCAGTGCGCTGGTGGATTTGCCCTTGCCTTCACCGGTGTAGATCTCAATCGCTCCCTGAGTGGTGAAGGGCACTTCAGGCTGGTTGTCGCCTGAGGGCCGACGGTGGGCGCGCATCTCCGAATGCAGGTCAGCGATCTGGATCAGAGGTCCGGGTGCACCACGGCCGGTCACGATGATCTCCATCCCCTCCGGACGGGACGACAGGGACTGCACGACATCGTCGATCTCGAGAAGACCGAGATCCAGAACGGGATTGAGTTCGTCGAGCACCACCACGGAATACAGGGCGCTGGCAATGGCTCCACGGGCAATGTCCCAGCCCCGTTGCGCTTCCTGCTGGTCGAAGCGGGTGGCTTCTTCGGCATTGAAGTAGTCGGCGCGACCCGTGCGTACCTGGTCGATCAGATGGGGAAAACCCTGTTGCAGCGCTTCGATGGCCGCATCTTCGTCGTAAGCCCGTCCAGGTCCCTTCAAGAAGCGCAGCAGCAACACCCTTGTGCGGCGCTGCTCGCAGATGCCAAGACCGATCGTGCGCAGCACAACCCCCAGCGCTGCCTGACTCTTGCCCTTGCCGTCGCCGTCATAGACGTGCAACTGACCAAGGCTGCGCTCCCTGCTCCCCGCGGCTGTGACGATGCCAATGCCCCGGTTGCTGCGCCGGCGTTCAGCTCCAGAGGCATCGGATGAGCGTGTTGCGTCCATCGACGTTCAGGGGATGGCGCTTCGTACGATCGGAGCATACTGAGATTCGTTCGTTCTTCAGTGGCCGAAACGAGCTTCCGTCCACTGGAGTCACTGTCTGAGGACGATGAGAATCGCCTCGAGGCTCTGCGCTGCCTGCTTCGATCAGCCGAGACAGTTTGTGTGGCTTACTCCGGGGGAGTGGACAGCACCCTCGTAGCAGCCATTGCTTGTGAACAGCTGGGTGACCATGCTTTTGCAGTCACAGGAGTGTCTCCATCGCTTGCGCCTCACTTATTGGAGGAGGCGCGACTCCAGGCCCGCTGGCTCGAGATCCGTCATCTGGAGGTGGAAACCAGCGAATTGGATGATCCGAACTACAGCTCGAACCCAACAGATCGCTGCTTCGCCTGCAAGCAGGAACTGCATCTTCACCTCAAGGACATCGCTAAGGCCGCTGACGGAGCGCAGGTTTTTGACGGGGTGAATCTCGATGATCTTGGTGACCATCGCCCAGGTATTGAGGCGGCCCGTCAGGCCGGTGTGCGATCGCCGCTGGCCGAGCTGCAGATTGACAAAGCCACCATCAGGCGACTCTCCAAAGCCCTCGGTTTTCCCTGGTGGGACAAACCGGCCCAACCCTGTCTCGCGTCGCGATTCCCCTACGGAGAGGAGATCACGCACCAAAGACTCAGACTGGTAGGAGCGGCGGAAGCCTCCTTGATCGCCCGGGGATTTCCGCGCGTGCGCGTTCGCTGTCAGGGACTTGCGGCTCGGATTGAAGTGCCTTCCACCAGAGTCGGCGATCTCCTCAATGAGCCGATGCGCGGCCAATTGGTTCAGGAGTTCTTAGCCCTGGGATTTACGTCGATCAGCGTTGATCTTGAAGGGCTGGTGAGTGGAAAGCTCAATCGCATATCGGCCATGAGCAAAGGTTCCGGACACCAGCCTTCGCAGCGTGGGAAGGCCTTAATGGGTTGACCAACCCGGCGTGCGCTCTGCCTCCGCTACAGCTGCTGGGGTTTCACGTAAGAAGCTGCGCAGAGCATGGTTCATGGCCTTCAGCTCGTGGCAGAGGTGCTGGCAAGCCTTTTCGGGCATGGTGTGATCGCCGCACGTGAAGACATCCACAGCCGCATACCCGGTTTCAGGCCATGTGTGGATGGAGATGTGAGATTCCGCCAAAAGAGCCAGTCCTGTGACGCCCTGTGGTTCGAATCGATGGGTGATGAGGTTGAGAAGAGTGGCACCAGCACGTTTCGCAGCGGTCGTGATGGTGGTTCTCAGAAAAGCTTCGTCATCGAGCTTTGTCTTGTCGCAATCGTAGAGCTCGAGGATGCAGTGCTTGCCCACCATGTCGGTGGCACTGGGAATCTGGGTCTTGGTGGGTGTAGGGGTCTGAACGTCGTCCCATCCCGGGTTGGGATGCAGGCATGACAGGGTCTGCTCCATCAGGATGCAAAAGAAAACAGTTTTTCACTCTAGCTGTTTTTCGACTCGTTTCTCAATTGATCAGCATTGAGAATCTGTGAGCGTTGCCGCCATTCGCCCTCAAAGGCATCGAGATGGGTGGCACTCACGAGGCATTGATGGGTGTCACCAACTGCCTCTAGCAAGGCGAGTTGGCGCTGCGGATCCAATTCCGCCAGGACATCGTCCAGCAGCAGAAGCGGCGGATGGCCGCAGAGCTCTCCCACCAGTTCCAGTTCCGCCAGTTTCAGAGCAAGAACAAGGGTGCGCTGTTGGCCAGATGACCCGAAGCGACGGGCGACGGTGCCATTCAGCAGCATGTCGATCTCGTCGCGATGGGGTCCGACTCGGCAGCTGCCGAGTCGTTCCTCCTCACCGCGTTGGCGGTGCAGCTGCTGTTCGATCGCCAATCGCCACGGCTCTTCGGCCTCTTCCCCTTCCAAAACGCTCCCTGGGCTGTAACGGAGCTCCAGTTGCTCATGGCCCTGGCTCAAGCGTGACTGCCAGGCCGCTGCCAGGGGTTCGAGCCGTAACAGGGCCCGTCGTCGTCGTCGGTGAATTCGCGTGCAGACCAGGGCCATCTGGTTATCGAAGCTGTCGAGAAGGGCCTGATGTTCGAAGGTGGTGTTGCCGCCGCCTCGTCTCCAGAACTGGCTGCGCTGACGAAGGAGCCGGTTGTACCGTCCGATCAGCTCGGCGTAGATCGGCTCCAACTGCAACACGACCCGATCAAGCCAGCTGCGTCTGAGAGCTGGTTCTCCTCGCACAAGATGAAGATCCAGGGCGCTGAACCCCACACATCGCAGGGGACCAATCAGGTCTAACTGCCGTTGAAGCACTTTCCCGTTTCGCCGTGCCTGGCGTCCACCGCGGCGGCGGAGTTCCAGCTCTACTTCAGTTTCGTCCATGCAGGAGGCCTTCAGCAGAGCCCTCGGTGCATCCCAGTGGATCAGATCCGCATCTTGACTGCTGCGGTGGGAGCGCAAACTCCCCAGGAGTTCCACTGACTCCAGCAGGTTGGATTTGCCGATGCCGTTGCTTCCGATCACCAGCAGACGCGGTGCATGGATCTCCAGCTGCAGGTGGCAGTGGTTGCGGAACTCCTGCAGTTCAAGCCGGAGAAGCCGAATCGGTCTAGGTGCGACGTGTCGCTAAGGTAACCAAATCGTGGTTGTTCTCCCAACTGCCGCGGGGGCATGTAGCTCAGTTGGATAGAGCATCAGATTCCGGTTCTGAGGGTCGGGGGTTCGAGTCCCTCCATGCTCGTGATTCGTCAGGCTCCAGCGGCGCTCGGAGCCGTAGCCCCATGGTTCGAATTCCCCCTGGATCGAGGATGTATCCATGGGTTTTCAGAGCGGCTAGGGCCTGTGGAGGGGCCGAAATCGAGATGCTGCAGCCCGGAAGATCTCTGCGCAGGACCGCGAGGGAACGGTGAACAAGCACGTCAACAAGATGGACTTGATCCGGTCCTGGCCGTGCTGCGAGGTTCCAAAGGTTGGCATTCAGAGCCTGATCGGTCGTCGCGCGTACAAACCCAGCAAGCGCGTGATCGTTGTCCAGGATGGTCATGACCCAGAGACTGCGGCTCAGGGCAAGTGACCAGCGCTCCTCAGGATGGATCTGGTCACCGCTCGCCTGTAGCAGCGCGTTGATACTGGCTCCATCCGGAATGTGGTCAATTTTTAAGGAATAACCCTCCTTAAGGGATGGTGCTGCGGGCTGTCTGCGGAAGGGAAGCAAGGCCATTCACCCGGTGTTGCGCATGCCTGCGGCGATTCCGTTGATCGTGAGCAGGGCACCACGAAGCAGTTCGCTGCGGCTATACGTCCGACCGTCACCGTCGCTGGGAGATTCACTCATCGGTGGTTGGCGATTTTGGTCCCTCAACCGGCGCAGTAGGGCGACCTGAAGGAACCCCAACGGAACGATGGTGCGGTTGCGCAAATCCACGGAGAGCTGCAGGGCTGGATCGGCATCCAGCAATCGCTCTTGCCCTGTGATCTCCAGCACGAGGCGGTGGGTGAGGCTGTATTCCTCGGCGATGGTCTTGTAGATCCCGTCGAATGCTTCGCGGTGATCGGCACTTCCCAAGCTGGTCACGTAGTGACGGGCCAGATCCAAATCAACCTTGGAGAGGGTCATCTCCACCTTGGAAATCAGCATTCGGAAGAAAGGCCAGCGTTGATGCAATGTCCGCAGCAACGACATCTGATCGGGGTCGTTCTCAAGCTCTTCGTGGAGGGCTGTGCCGACACCAAACCAGCTGGGGAGGAGAAAGCGACTCTGGGTCCAGCCAAAGACCCAGGGAATCGCCCGCAGGCTGGAGAGATCGCGCGTCCCGGTTTTGCGCCGGGCGGGCCGGCTGGAGATCTGAAGCTTGCTGATCTCCTCGATCGGCGTGACCTGCTCGAAGAAGGCAACAAGATCTGGGTTGTCGTGCACGAGAGCGCGGTAGTGGCGACGGGAGCAGCGGGCCAGACGAGCCATCAGATCGTTCCAGCTGGGGGTGGCATCCAGTTGGTTCGTGACCAAACTGTTTTGAACGACCGCGGTGGTCACGGTTTCGAGGTTGTAAAGAGCCAGCTCAGGAAGGCTGTATTTGGAGGCGAGGACCTCCCCCTGCTCGGTGATCTTGATGCGTCCTTGGAGCGTGCCACTGGGCTGGGCGAGAATCGCCTGATAAGCAGGTCCTCCTCCCCGACCCACTGAACCACCACGTCCGTGGAACAGCCGCAGGGCCAGACCGTTTCTTGCCGCCAGATCCTGGAGGGCAATCTGTGCTTTGTGAATCTCCCAATTGCTGGAGAGGAAACCCGAATCCTTATTGCTATCGGAGTAGCCGAGCATCAGCTCTTGCAGAGGTTGTCCCTGGCTTCCAACCCTGGGAAGCAGGTTGCGATACAAGGGGGTCTGGAACAGCTGTTCCATCACCTCGGGAGCCCTCTGTAGATCCTCCACGGTTTCGAAGAGAGGAACCACCAGCAGGTCGGCATGGCCTGCAGAAGGTTCCACAAGCCCCGCTTCCTTCGCCAGGAGAAGCACTTCCAGTAGATCCGAAACGCTGTGACTCATGGAGATCACATAGGTTCGGCAAATTCGACTTCCGAACTCATCCTGGAGGCGATGCAGCGTGCGGAAGACATCAACGGTTTCTTCCGTCGTGGATGACCATTGGACGGAGGGTGGGATCAGAGGGCGGCGGGTCTGCAGCTCTTGAAGCAGCCAGTTCACGCGTTCCTGTTCATTCAGATCCCCGTAGGCCTGGTCGGGGTTCAGGTAGCGACTCACTTCGTCCAAAGCATCGCTGTGCCGGGTGCTTTCCTGGCGGATGTCTAGGCCGGCAAGACAAAAACCAAAAATGTGCACCTGGGTGAGCAACGTGTCGAGGGGCTCGCAGGTGAGGTCAGTACTGACCAAGCTTGTTCGGATCAGTTCAAGGTCACTGCGGAACTCCGCCACGGAGCCGTAGTGAAGAGATTCGCTTTGAGGTGCTTCTGGAGTAGCGGCCACCTGTGCATCTGCAGGAGCTCTCCAGCCGGCATCCGCCAGCTGCTGATTGCGGATCTGCGTAAGACGCAGCCTCTCAAGCACAAAACTCAGCTTTAGGCGATAGGGCTCCAGTCGATAACGGGTCGCACGCTCTTCGTACACCTCAGGAAACCGCAACCGATCCATCTCCAGGGATTCAAGGAGTGGTGCACTGACCTGGCTCCACTGCATGGAGATGCTCAGCTGATCTCGAAGCCCGTGGACTGCGCTCACATAACGATCCAGCATCAGCTGGCGCTGATAGCAGGCCGTTCGCCAGGTGATGTCAGTCGTTACCGAAGGGTTTCCATCACGATCGGATCCAACCCAGGAGCCGAAGGTGCAGAAGGATGACGGCGGCAGTTGGACATCCGGGTAGCTGCAGGCCAGTGCCGAGGAGAGGCGTCGGCGCAGCTGGGGCATGGCCCCGAACAGCACCTGCTGGAAGTAGTGAAGGGCGTAATCAACCTCGTCCAGAACCGAGGGTTTGAACTGGTGCAGCTCATCGGTTCGCCACCAGAGCCTGATCTCCTCCTCCAACTGAAGACGGATGGTTCCAGCTTCAACGGCGCTTGAATCGCTCTTGGTTTCCAGTTGCTGCAGCAGGCTTGCAACCCGCCTCTGCTTGTGGCGGATCGTGTGACGGACGATTTCGGTGGGATGGGCGGTGAAGACCAGGCGGATATCGAGCTCCTGCAGCAGGTTTTCCAGCTGTGCGGGGGGGACATTGAGTCTGCGTAGGCGTTCAAACAGTTCCCGGAAGGTGGCGGGCTCTGTCTGTGTTGCGAGGGGAGGCGCGAAGGGATTGATCTGTTCCGCTGTGTCCTGTGAGCGGACGATGCTTTCCAAATATCCGTCTTCCTCGATGCGCTGCTCGAGAATGTTCACCAGTTGGAAGTACAGGGAAAAAGCCCGAGCGGCCGCGATGGCTTCCGACAAGTCCATGTCCCTGATCAACGACACCAAAGCGTCACTGCTCACCGCGTTGCCGTCCGGAAGGACTGGGTCGCTGAGTTGTTTCATCCGCAGAAGGCGCTCCGCCTGTTCCGCTGGACACTCACTGCGAAGAACGGTCTGCCAGAGGTCTTCGACCAGGGCGAGTCGTTGCTGTAAGAGCTGGCCGCCCACAGGAGCCTCAGCCACCGCAACCCTGGGCTGTTCGCTCTCAGGACTTCGTGCGGAGGAGGAGGACATTGAAGACCCGCCGGGATTGGAAATCGACATAATCATCCCAAAGGGTGTTGGACTGGGGCTGAAACGGGACGTGTTTCCTCTGCTTCCATGGCCTCGATGCTCTCGATGAGCACGCTTTGGATTGTGCCTCCGGCCCTGATGCCAGCCAGCCAGCGCATGGCCTGATTCCCCTCATCAAGGATGGCGGCCAGGGGCTGAAGTCGTTCGCTTAGGTGGAGTTCCGCTGCCAGTGGCTCCACGGATTCGATCAACGTCAGCAACCAGTCTCTGCACTGCAGTGGCCGGCCGTCCTCCCAATGGTGGAGGGTGGCTTCGAGGCTCTTCTGGGCTGCGGTCCGGTCGTTGCTCAGGCTGAGTTGCTCGAGTTCGTTGAGGCTTAATGAGCTTCTGGTCATGGGGTCGTGAGTGGTGGGATCACGAAGAATCTGTTGAATCCTGAGTTCGAGCAACGTGGTGACCGCAAGAAGACAGTCTGGATCAGTGATCAGATCGCAGATGCGCAGCTCCAGACGATTGAGTTGATGAGGACGCTCTGGACCGTTGGGGCGCACGGATGTCCAGAGATGGCGCACGTTGTGCATTGTCCCTGCGGCAATCTGTTCCTCCGTCCAGTGGATGAAGTGCAGATGATCCACGAACAAGGGGACGCGAGCCGGCGTGAGAGGAAATTGCAGCCAGCGTTGGGAATGAACTCCGGTGACCTCACCATTGAGAAATGGGGAACTGGCGCTCAGGGAAAGCATGAGTGCCGCCTCGCAACGAACCAGGCGTAAGGCCTGAAAGAGCTGATCCGGATTCTCGATACCGAGGTTGATGTGAATGCTGGCTGTAACCACATCTGTGCCATAGGTGGCTTCAATCAGATCGTGGTAGGGATTCGAGGGATCGGACCGTTCAAACTGAGTTGCGTCACCCAGGCTCAGAGTGCTGCCGGGCAGCAAGGTCAGTCCCCTGGACTCAAGCCATGTCCGCAGGGTCCTACGGGGTGAGAGCAGAGCCTCCGTGAGAGGTCCATAGTCTGATTCCGGCGCTGTGACGTATTCGAGGTTGCGATGATCCGGCTCCGTGACGAAGCCTTTCAGCTCCTCTCTTGCTGTGGCGGCGATCCCGACGTTGCGACCATCGTGACGACCCGTGAACAGTTCGACCTCAAAGCCTTTGAGCAGGCGATCCCTGGTCATGTCTCGACGTCCTCGAGGCAGGCCAGTGCAGTCAGCATGCCCCGGGCTTTGTTGAGCGTTTCCTGGTATTCCGCCTCAGGTCGGGAGTCCGCGACGATGCCCGCGCCGGCCTGAACGTGCAAGGTCCAGCCTCCGTCTCGATTTGGCTGAACCACCATCGTCCGGATCGTGATGGCGGTATTCAATGCACCCGCTAGATCCACTGATCCGTACACACCGGAGTAAGGACCTCGAGAGTCGGGCTCGAGCTCGTGAATGAGCTGCATCGCCCTGATCTTGGGTGCTCCGCTCACCGTTCCCGCAGGAAAAGCCGCCATGAGCAGATCCCAGATGTCGTTCCCAGGAGCCAGTCGCCCCTCCACCTCACTGACGATGTGCATCACGTGGGAGTAACGCTCGATCACCATGAGTTCGCGGACTGACACCGATCCCGGAACGCAGACGCGGCCGAGGTCGTTGCGACCGAGGTCGACAAGCATTACGTGTTCGGCACGTTCTTTGGGATCAGCGAGCAGCTCCGCTTCCAGACTCCGATCTTCCAGTTCATTGCTTCCCCGGGGTCTTGTCCCTGCAATCGGTCGAAGTACAGCGCGGATTCCTCCTTGATCGGGTTCCGCCTTGACCATCACTTCAGGACTGGATCCGATCAGCTGCCAGTCACCGAAGTCAAAGAACGCCATATACGGCGAAGGATTCACCATGCGCAAGCTCCGGTAAAGATCCAGGGGAGCGTGGCGGACCTCCGTGCTGAGTCTTTGGCTGATCACCAGCTGAAAGGCATCTCCAGCTGCGATGTGTTCCCGGGCCTCTAAAACCGCCTTCTGGAAGTCATCCTGGGTCCGATTGCTGGTTGTCGAAGGTGTATCTCCTCGGCTGGGAGTCCAGTTGAGCGGGCGCACAGGGGGCAGTGGCTCGGCCATTGTCTGCTTGAGGGACTGAATGCGCTGGAGCGCATCCGTCCAGGCCGCCTCTGGGTCGGCGAAGGAGTTGTGCTCTCCTGAGAGGTCTGCATAGGCCACAGCAGTGATCAGGCGTTTCACCTGATCAAAAATGAGGATGCTGTCCATCAGCATCCACAGTCCCTCCGGAGGTTCATTCCCTTCGTTGTCATGCACCGGCACCGAGGGCTCGATCCAGCGGATCAGTTCATAACCCCACATTCCGTAAAGCTGGCCGAGCGGAGGCAGTCCCGCCAGGGTTGCCGGTTGATAGGGCGCCAGGCAGTCCCTCAGGCTGTTGAAAGGGTTGCCTGACAACGTCTCATGCCGCCCATCTCTCCAGGTCCGTTGCAGCTGGTTGTGCCGGGCAGAGAGTGTCCACAAGGGATTACAAGCCACCACACTCCAACGACCCAGGGTTTCGCCGCCCTCAACGGATTCGAGCAGAACTCCTGGGGGATGCCCCTCGCCCACTTTCAACCAGGTGGTGAGGGGTGTTTCCAGATCTGCAGGCCAGCTGCTGGCTACGGGTACAAATGTTGCACCAGATTCAATGGCTTCTTGAAAAGCCGTGCGGTCGGGTGTGAGCATGAACAGAGATATCGAAACCGACCGCGAGCCATCATGCCGGTCGGACTGACCGGCCGTGACGGCTCAAGCTTTTCAGATGATCAAGCGTCGAACGTATTGCGTCCGCTGAACTTGATATTCGCTGGGTTGATATTTTGACCGATACGGCGTGGATTGTGTCCCACCATGGCCCGACCTTCGTTGACCTTTTCAGGGAACACACCATCACTTGGATGGAGGTACTCAGTGTCACCACCAGGGAAAATTCGGTAGATCTTGTAATCCTCGATCCGTGGCTTGAACTTGGTTCGCAGTTGGGTGCCCAGAGCTAGGCACTGCTCCTTGCGGGCGAAATACATGATGTTTTCACCGGCGTTCATCATGGCTGCGCCACCGGTGGGAAGTTCGAAGGCCTGAGAGCTGTTGCTCGTCCAGGTGATGGCGTACTTCTCTTCTGTTTCGGCGGAGTTGAGAAGACCTCCTGTACTGCCGATGAACTGGGGAAGCTGTCCGTTCAACGCCGTTGCTGTCATGGCTGTCCTCGCGAAATCGGCATGCCTTTACGGCTGGAAAGTAGCACCGTGATTCTGCTCTGATCGCCCTTCTGGCCTGGAATCTTCACACCAGTCAACATTGCCCTGCAATCGGAAAGAACACCGTGAGTCCACGGTCCCGGTGCTGGGTCAGTCGCCCTCCCAGGCTTTCCAGCAATCGTCGGGTGGCTGTTTGGCTGAGCTGAAGGCTGCCGGTGTCCGTGTTCCAGCTGAGAACCGGTCCCAACTGTTCTTGGGGCATGGGCTCAGATGCCCGCGAGGCCATTTGTTCAGGGGTCCGCGAGATCAGTTGGAGCTTGAGACGAGCTCCTGCGGGTTGAAGCGTCAGCTGCAACTGACTTCCGGGTGGGAGGCTGCGGCTGCATCGATCCACCAGTCCCCCAAGCATTGGCTCCAGTCTGCTGGGATCACTGAGTACCAGGGGTAATCCATCGTCGACGGCCATGTCGAAGCCCACCTCTCTGCGTTGCAGCTGTTGCCTCCAGCTGGGTGATAGCAGTCGTAACATCGCCCCGAGATCAGTCCTCGCCAGCTGTGAAGGACTATCAGGTTGCCGCTGGAGTTCCGCCGCCTGGAAGATCAGTCCGAAGCGATCAATCTGTTCGCTGCATTCAGTGTCAATCTGCTGAAGCCGTTCGGTCACCCTGTCCGGCAGGTCACGGCGGCGCAAGAGCGAGCGAATCAGGGTGCGAATCGTTGCAAGAGGTGTTCTCACTTCGTGGGCAATCGCTTCTAGGAGTGAGAGCTCTGCATCCTGGTCGCCTTGAGAAGGCTCCTTCGCGGGGATCCCCGGGGCTTCCTGCGTGGTCTGAAGCGTCACCGTGGGAGCCATCGAAGCCAGACGTTGGGACAGCTCTGGCCAGAAGTGAAGCGCAAGATCCCCGCTGCTCTGAAGAGGTCCCAACTCCTTCAGCGCCTGATGGAGAACCTCGGCCTGTGTGGGATCGTCCTGCTTGAGTCTCTTTTCGACCAGGCTCAGGATCTGACCAAGAAGGTTTGGTTCGCTGCGCATCAGCAGTCGTCGCTGACCTTCCTGTCCCTGCAGGGCAATCGCTGCCTGGAGCTTGGGGGTAATCACAAGCAGCAAAGGGTCTTGGCCGTCTTCGGCGCGCAGTGGCATCGTCTGAAACTGGCAGCTGAGGGTGGGGGCGTCCCGCACATCCGTCGGTGCGTTGATCAGGTCAGAGGGGAGCAGCGTGCTGGTCTGAAGGCCTTTGAGAAGTGTGAGGGCTTCAGGAGCCCACACCCACCCCCGATATTGCTGCAGAAGTTCGGGTGCGTAGAGGGCCGGCAGAGGAGAGGCAATCCACAATCCTCCCCGGCTGGACTGATCGATGAGCAATCGCTGTTGGAGGACTTCGAGTGCTCCCCACCAGAGGCGCCGAGCATGGGAGTCATCCGCTTGTCCTGCAGGGACCCCTTCGGCCATCAGGTGGTGGATCGATTGCAGCGGCGTAATGGTGTCAGTCAACGCACTAAGACGCGCCGAGAGCGACGTGCCACTGAAAGGCAGAGACCCAGCGCTATGAAATTAACGATCATCGCGCTGCGTCCATAACTCAAGAACGGCAAGGGGATTCCGGTGACAGGGCCAAGGCCAATGGTCATGAAGATGTTCACCACCACCTGGAACATGAGCATGGTTGCGACTCCGATCACAACCAGAGACTCGAAATCTGAGCGTGACTGTCTAGCGACCTGCAGGAGACGCCACATCAGCATCACGAAGCCGACCACCACGAGCATCGTGCCAAGAAAGCCTGTTTCCTCCCCCAGAGCGCTGAAAATGAAGTCGGTGTGCTGCTCCGGGATAAACCGCAATTTGGTCAGCTGCCCCTGGAGCAGTCCGGTTCCGAACAGTCCTCCTGACCCGATGCCCACCGTGCTCTGGAGCAAGTGGTAACCGCCACCTAATGGGTCCTTGGTGGGATCGAGAAAGAGCACCAAACGATCTCGCTGATACTCCTGTAAACCGTTCTGCCAGAGCCAGGGAGTGATCAGTGCGGAAGCTCCCTGCACCAGGGTCACGAGGGCGAGGGCCACGCGTTTCCACGGCAGCGACCGATAAGCGATCACGAGGGTCAGCGGGATCCACACTGCTAGTCCCCATGGGAACAGGCCTGCAAGCAGAGCTGTCATCAGTGGCGAAAGCAGCAGGACAAGCCATTCGAACGGCATTCCAGACCAATAGAGCATTGTCAGGAGTAGAGCGCCGAACACCAGAGAGGTGCCCAGATCTGGCTGGATGAAGACCAGCAGCCACGGAAGCGAGATCACGGCCAGTGGCCGGAGAAAGTCCACCGGGCGCTCGACCGGGTGGCGATCTAGAACAGCAGCGAGCAGGAGGATGGCAGCGAGCTTGGCGAACTCCGATGGCTGTACATGCACGCCACCAATGCTGATCCAGCGCTGTGATCCCAAAGCGGTAATCCCGATCATGCGGACTGCAACGAGGCTGATCACCGTGACCCCGTAGATCGGTATGAGTAGAGGTCTCAACTTTGGCAGTGAAATCCTCGCCAAGAGCAGTGCAACTATCACGCCCACCCCTGCTGTGATCCAGTGTTGATACCAGTTGGCGTAATTCGCCTGGCGCTGAGTGCTGGCGATCAGTAAGCCGGCCACAGCAATCATGGCCAGAGGAACTCCCCAAAGAATCCAGTCCCGATAACGGGTCCGGCGGCGCCTGCTCCCGGATTCTGAGAAGAGCGTCTTTCCGCGGTCGAGTCCGGTCAGCATGGTCAGTGGCTGGAACTCACCATCGACGACAGTCGGTGGGCCAGCTCGATGAACAGCCGGGCACTGATGGAGTCGGGCTGGGCCAGTGTGATCGGCTGGCCCTGATCGCCTCCAGCCTGCAGCTGCATCTCCATAGGGATCTCTGCCAGCAGGGGAACGTCAAAGGCATCGGCCAGAGTTTTGCCTCCGCCAGATCCGAACAGGGCATAACGCTTTTCGGGTTGATCCGGAGGGATGAACGCACTCATGTTCTCGACAACGCCGAGCACCGGGATTCCCATCTGACGGAACATGGCCAGGCCCCGACGAGCGTCTTGCAGGGCCACCTGCTGAGGGGTTGTCACGATCACGACGCCTGCCATTGGAACGGCCTGCGCGAGGGACAGCTGGGCATCACCGGTTCCTGGTGGAAGATCAACCACCAGCACATCCCGTTCTCCCCAATTCACTTGATAAAGGAATTGGCGGATGATTCCGTTGAGCATTGGACCTCGCCAGATCACCGGCTGGTTCTCTTCGATCAGCAACCCCATCGACACCATGGCTACACCACAGGTCTCGATTGGCTGCATGCACTGGTTCTCGCCGCTGCCGCTGACTTCAGGAGTGCGGTCGGCCACACCCAACATGGTGGGTGCATTGGGTCCGTAGATATCAGCATCGAGCAGACCCACCCGCAGTCCCTGACTGGCGAAGGCGCAGGCCAAATTAACGGCCACAGTGCTCTTGCCGACACCACCCTTTCCGCTGCTCACAGCGATCACATGCTTCACGCCTGGGATGGCCTGCCGTTCGGCCGCCTGGCCATGACCTGCTTGACCGATGCCGCCCTGGGATGGGGGCTGCCCCACCTCGATCTGCACATCATCAATCCCCTCGAGTTCCAGCAGGCGAGCGCGTGCGTCGTTGACGATTCGGTCGCGTTGGCCTTGGGCGAAGCCCGGCAAATTCAGACGGATGACGGCCCGAGGAGGAGACACACGAACTTGATCCAGCCAGCCAAGGTCAAGAAGAGAGCGGTCGCTACCTGCATCACGGAGGTCGCTGAGCGCCTGAGTGGCCTGTTCCGCTGAGGTCATCCGTCCCGTTCGTTGGGATGGATCCTAGGGGCGCTTCCCATAACAGTCCTTCACACCTTCTTGTCGGAGGAGGCACTGGGCTGAAATGGTCAAGAGCTCTCCATCTCTGCCAACCATGATTCGTTCCCTGTTCAAGCGTTGGAAGGGGCAGCCACCGGAGGACAGTCTGGTGTCAAGCACCTCTGAGATGCCCGGGGAACGCCCTCCAGCCGACTCGCGTGAGCGGGCGCGGGCGCTTGTAATGGCTCTTCAGGATGAGATCTGTGCTGGCCTGGAGCAGATCGATGGGTCTGGCCGCTTCAAAGAGGAGAGCTGGGAGCGGCCAGAAGGTGGTGGCGGTCGTTCCAGGGTGATGCGTGAAGGCCGGATCTTTGAGCAGGGCGGGGTGAATTTCTCCGAGGTTCAGGGTGAGGAGCTTCCTCCATCCATCCTCAAACAGCGGCCTGAGGCCAAGGGGCATCCGTGGTTCGCCACTGGAACATCCATGGTTTTGCATCCCCGGAACCCCTTTGTTCCAACGGTTCATCTCAACTACCGCTATTTCGAGGCCGGTCCGGTGTGGTGGTTCGGAGGCGGTGCCGATCTCACCCCCTTCTATCCCTTCTTGGAGGATGCCCGTCACTTCCACCGCACTCATCAAGAGGCGTGCGATTCCGTGGATGAGCGTCTCTATCAGGTGTTCAAGCCCTGGTGTGATGAGTACTTCTTCCTTAAGCACCGTCAGGAAACACGGGGAATCGGAGGGATTTTCTACGACTACCAGGATGGTTCCGGACGTCTTTACCGGGGACAGGATCCTGAGGGTCCTGCAGCGCGCAAGGCTTCGGAGATCGGCGCGGTGCCCTTGAGCTGGGAACAGCTTTTTGCACTGGCTGGTGCCAACGGACGGGCGTTTCTGCCTGCTTATGCGCCCATCATCGAGAGACGGAATGGGTTGTCCTACGGAGACCGTGAGCGCCAGTTCCAGCTGTATCGCCGGGGTCGATACGTGGAATTCAATCTGGTCTGGGATCGCGGCACGATCTTTGGATTGCAGACGAACGGACGCACCGAATCCATCCTGATGTCGCTTCCGCCACTGGCCCGGTGGGAGTACGCCTACCAGCCTGAGCCGGGATCCAGAGAAGCTTTGCTCACCGATCTCTTCACCCGTCCTCAGGACTGGTTCGGTGATCCTTCCCTCGAGGATCGCTGCCGCCCCCACCAAGCTGTGAACTGAGAGTGGGGGGTGGAGCATTGAGCCCCTGCTCGAGGGCCTCAATGATGCGGTGGGCCAGCGCTTCAATGACAGCGTCCTGGCTGGCTGGATCTCGCAGTCGGGCTTCGAGGTTTCCTTCCAGTTTGCCGATCTCCAGGATGCTGATCCCCCGTCTTGGTGCACCAAGCCCTCCCCGAAACTGCAGGGGGTAGCGACCGAAGTTCAAGGCCAGGCTTTCATCAATGCGGCTGGGTGCCCGTCTTAGGCTGGGAATTAGCCCGGAACCGTACCCGTCAGGGCCGTAGGCATCGAAGTGGATTTCAAGGGCATAACCACCCGCATCGTGGTGGCGGCGACCGACTGACCAGTTGGTGCGTGGGTCGTTTTCATCAAGGATCGTCAGTGCATTCGGTTCGTAACCACTGATGTTCAGAGCGCGTTCCTGCCCTTGGCGAACCACCGCGTCGCGGATCTTTCGATTCCAGAACAGCTCGTCGCGCATTCTTGGATCCATGGGTTTGGCACCGCGGCGGTCAACGGCGGCTCCCGAGGTGCCGGCTCCCTCGATGCCCTGAGAGTCGGCATGGCCTGCAAGAAGCAGGATCCCCACACCCTGGCGTTCACGGCGAAGCCCAACCCATGTCGCTTCAAGAGTGACCTGAGGCCCAGTGAGAAGGTCCCTGCCAGGCTGGCCCGGTGCATCGGCTGCAGTCGCCAGACTGAGCAGAAGCAGAAGCCCTGTGAAGCTCAGACCTGCTGGCAGCAGCAACGGCCAGGGCTTCACGATCAGATTGGAGACGAGAGCAACGCACCATCACTGGCCAGTTGCAGTGGGCCTGCTAGGGCGAGCTCAAGGGCGATTAGTTCATCGCGATGGGCTTGCAGCCGCAGGGTGCTGCCTTCCGTTGCTTCGGTTTCGACAAGACGGATTTGAAGGCCCTCCTCGCGCCGGGCTCTCCGGGTGTAGACCCATCCCGCTAAGGGGCCGAGGCTGGCGATCAACAAGGGCCACCAGCCCAGCCCAGCGTTCACTTGGCGGATCACGAGGCCCAAGCTGCCAGCTCCAACCGTGCCGAGAACGGATAACAGAAGCGCGAGCGCAGAACTGCTCTCGACGCGGCCTCGGTATTCGAGCAGGCAGCGGTCGGCATCACCCCCATGGCGATTCCATCCCCGTTGCTTGAGCCACTGATCAAGACCCTCCAGAACTTCCAGTGGTGGACGGGGTGAATGCACCTCCACAATCGTGGTTCGGTCTTTGCTGGCGGCTCGGAGGAAAAAGATCAGGCCGATCCCCAGCAGGAGGGTGAGGAGCAGGGTGGAGATCTGAGGCGAGGGCATCGGTAGCCGCCAAGGGCAATGGAGACCGTTCTAAGTGGTGATCGGCGCATGCTCGTGGAGCCAGCGCGTCCATGGCTTCATCAGTCGCTCGGCCTGATCGCGGGTGTCCTGATGCAAATGGAGCATGCGACGGGGACGGCCCCTGCTGGGACAGCGTTTTGTGTAGCAATCGAGCATCCCCTGGCGTTCTAGGAAGTCAACGGCTTGATGGAGAACCGTTTCGGAAAGACGCAGCTGGGGGTGGTCTTTTTGAAGTTGCTGAAGCAGGCCTGATGGATAGTTGTCGCTTTGCAGAAGACAGGCCAGAACCCAGCACACTGCGAGTTCAAGATCCAGAAATTGCGGAGGTGGCTGCTGGAAGTAGTGCTCGATGTCGGCTAGGCAGGCGCGTGTGGGTTTGCGATGGGAGAGCATGAGACGCTGCTGTCTCGTTTTTATCTAACTCAGTCTCATTCTGATTTTCAAGCAGTGGGAGAAAGTTCGTCTCTTCAGCGGTCAGAGTGGTGAATGTTCAGCGTGATTCGAGTGGTCAGCCATGGCTGAGATCCCCAGCGAGCCCCATGCCTTCGTTGTCCTCGACGGCGATCTGAATGAGGAGTGGTCGGAGCGTTACGCACGGTCGACAGCTCTGGCCGTGGATACCGAAGCCATGGGGCTGATTCATGGTCGCGACCGGTTGTGCCTGGTTCAGATCTGTGATGACAAGGACCAGGTGGCGTGTATCCGGATTGCCCTGGGGCAGACGGAAGCCCCCCGTCTCAAAGCGCTGATGGAAGCCACAACGATCGAGAAGGTGTTCCATTTCGCCCGGTTCGATGTCGCGGCCCTGGCCACCGGGCTGGGAATCAGGGTGAATCCTCTTTTCTGCACGAAGGTCGGCAGCCGTCTGGCCCGCACCTACACCCCGCGGCATGGGCTGAAGGATCTGGTGATGGAGCTTGTGGGAGTCGAACTCGATAAACAGGCTCAAAGCAGCGATTGGGGTCGGGTTGATGAGCTAACAGATGTTCAACTGGCTTATGCAGCCAACGATGCCCGTTACCTGCTTTCCGCTCGGCGGCAGTTGGAGGTCATGTTGCGCCGCGAAGGGCGCTGGGAACTGGCCCAGAGCTGCTTCCAGTGCATTCCTGTGATGTCGGATCTCGATCGCTTCCGTTTCGTGAATACCTTCGAGCACTGATCCTGGCGATTGGCTCAGTCTTCGAGCATGAAGTGCTGATCGATGGGTTGAGCCTCCAGCAATTGATCGAGTGCTTCTCCCGAGGTTGCTTCCTTCTTGGCCTGCTCAAGCAGATTGGAAGCCACCTGAAGACGGGCCGTGAGATCTTTCGCACCAGATCGCGCCGCTTCGTGTTCCACTCTTCGACGGGCTGCAGATTGGCTGATGCTGAGGCAGCTGGCCAGTTCCGCGCACAGTCTCAGATAGTTGTGATCCTGAATCGCGGCCATGGCAGGGAGGGAGGGGCAAAACTGCCTCAGAGATGCAATCAGTATCAACCTCCGGGGGCAAGCACGCGGATCAAGGCGCGGGCGATGGCTTCGCTTCCTCCAGAAGAGCCCATGCGCTGCCGCCCCCGCTGCCCGAGCTCCTGGCGTCTCTCGTGGTTCTCGAGCAGGGCTGTGAGTTGTTGAGTTAATTCGATTTCGTTTGCGCAAACCTGCACCGCACCACCGAGGAGGCGGCTCTGCCGTGAGGCGAAGCCACGGGTGAACTGCGGCCCAGGACCAGGAAGAGACAGAGCGGGTTTTCCGAGGCCGACGAGTTGCTCTGTTGCTGTCCCGGCAGTGGCGACACCCACCTCAGCCCAGGCAGCCCAGCATTCAAACCGACCGCTCCCAAGGAGCAGCAGCAATGGGCCTCGGACCCAGCACTGGTCTGCATGCAAGCTGCTGCTAGGGGGAGGGCAGCGTCTGAACCCCAATTGCTGCAGGGTATCGACCAAATCTGATTCAGAGGGTGTTGATCCGAGTGCTGCCATGACAGCGAGAGGCACCGGGCTCGGAAGGCGGATGAGGCAGGTCAACAAGCGTCGGAAGTTACGGAGGGCCTCTGGCATCCGGCTGCCGCAAAGCAGGAGAATCCGCCGGCATCGCTCGAGTGCGAGGGGAGGAGTGGTCTCCATGAGCCCATCCATCATTGGATTGCCGGGTGCCATGGCCCTGACGCCATGACGGCGTAGTCCCCGGGCTGTCAGTCGGTCACGCATCACCACGAGCCGGCATCGGCGCGTTCGCATCAAGCTCCATTCCCATGGATCCCACTCGCTTCCCTTCAATGCGTGATAACGGTCGCTGACGCTCGAGCCTGGGCCGCTGCTCCAGGTGTAATCGCTTTTCGGAGTGCCGACAAATCCGAAGGGTCGGCGGCATGTCCAGGCCATCAGCAAAGGGAGTAAATCGCCAACGGCCAGGATTCCGGCAACAGAAGTTCTCTCTTGTCTCAGGCAAATCCACTGCTTCATGCTGATCAAGGGAAGCCCTCCTAAAAGATCAGCGAGGAGACCACGCAGGCTCTGATTACTGAAGCCCCCGCTCGGCAATCGAGCCGAGGGGCCGATGCGTTGCAGCCATCCCTGATCAACAGCTTGGTTAAAACAGCGACCTTCGCCCACCAGAGGCAGTGTTTTCAACCGCCACTGTGGCTCCAGACGGTGAAGAGCCTCGAGAATGCGCAGGGCGATCAGATCCTCACCATGCCCATTGCTGATCACCAGCAATGCTTTGGATGCCTCGCTGATACGATCCCTTGATGGGGAGGAAAGGCCCCGGACGGCGGCATGGCCAAGTGGTAAGGCAGAGGATTGCAAATCCTTTATCCCCAGTTCGAATCTGGGTGCCGCCTTTGATTGCATCGCATCGACCGGAGGTTCACAGCCTGGCCTGAGCATGGAGCTGTTTTCCTGTAACCACATCGACTCTGCAGTAAATCTGCTGTGCTTCCAGCTTGCAGTGCCCTTGCCTGGAAGGCCATGCCTTGGGAATTCCTTCGGCGATGCCGTCGGCGTCAAAAGCCGCCTCTGAAACACTGGTGACGGTGCCACTCCAGTTTGTGCCAGTCAGGCGGCATCGCCCGAGATGGCAGCTGAGAGGGGAGCTCTGCCCGCTTTCGGTTTTCGCGACGAATGTGAGGCTGCGGCTCGACCCCCTCACCGGCCCGCGGCCGATGAATTGAACGCCGAGAACCATGGCCGACCGTCCAGCAATCTGAACAACGCGGCAACCCCCAGATTTACCGTCCGACAGGGTGTATCGGCAGCCGTTGCTCGTTGTTTCGAAACGACCAACAAAAGGCTCTGCATGCCCTGGCTGAACATGCAAAAGGCTGGTCATCACACCCAAGGCGATCCAGTGGCTCCGTTGTCGTCTGCTTGCCATCCCCAGCATCGGAACAGATCTCACCGCTCAGTATTCACTGTCAGCAACACACATTCCCAGGCAACGGATGCCGTTGCTGGCTGTACGGCCGCAGTGATTGCAGAGTATGGGGTCTTGATCTCCACCGCCCGCTGCCGAAGACGGTCGTTGCTCCCCATTGGCGTGAGACTTCTTCTCTGGGGGGTGGGACGTCATCGCTAGGGCCGTTCTGAGGCGATCATGGCGTGCAGTGATCCGAGGCTGTGTGACGGGAATCGGTTTCGGGACCTGGGCCTGGGGTAATCAATTGCTCTGGGGATACAACGCTGACATTGATGACTCAAGTCTGGAGACAACGTTCCAGCAAGCGGTTGCAGCAGGTCTGTGTCTGGTTGACACCGCTGATTCCTATGGAACCGGACTTCTCAACGGTCGCAGTGAAGAACTGCTGGGGGCCTTCCTGAGTGCGATGCAGCCGCAGGATCGCGCCAAGCTCACCGTGGCCACCAAACTGGCTCCTTTTCCCTGGCGACTCGGACGACGCGGGCTGGTGAAGGCATTTCTTGCCAGTCAACGGCGACTCCAAGGCTGCATGGATCGGGTCCAGTTGCACTGGAGCACAGCCCGTTATGCCCCTTGGCAAGAGCGTCCTCTTCTCGATGGTTTGGCAGACCTCGTTGAGCAGGGCGCTGTCCGTGAGATCGGCGTGTCCAATGTCGGTCCTCGTCGGCTGACTCTCTTGCATCGTCATCTCAAGGACCGTGGAATCCCGCTTACCAGCATCCAGGTTCAGTTCTCGCTGCTGGCCCCTGAGCCGCGTCAACCTGGAGGCCTCCTGGAAATCAGCAGGGATCTCGGAATTGATGTGCTTGCCTATAGCCCTCTTGCTCTCGGAGTACTAGCCAGGGGGCCAGGTTGGACTCCCCAGGGGCTGACACCGTTGCGAGGCGGTGTGTTCCGTCGCTTGTTGCCGGCCTCGGAGTCATTACGCCAGACCATGGTTTCGATCGCCGAAGCCCGAGGGGTGACTCAGGTGCAGGTGGCTCTCAACTGGTGCCGATCCCATGGCGCTTGTCCGATCCCTGGATTGAGACGACCCAACCAGGTGATCGATGCTCATCAGGCTCTGATGTGGTCGCTGTCAGCCGATGAGAGAACGCGTTTGGACCAGAGCAGCGCCGAAGTGACCGTGAGGATGCCTGAGAATCCGTTTCAAAGTGCCTGATCGGTTGGTTCAGGGTCCGGGCTCACCACCACCGGCAAGGATGCGTTCGAGGAAGGCAAGGACACCACTTTGAGATCGGGTTTGGTGGGAGCAACCTGGGACTCAACCGATTGTTCGCAGGCAGAGAGGGCTTCCTGCAACAGCGAGTCAAATGTGGCGCCAGGCAGGCGGTGCCTGGCGATCTCTAGGAACGTGCGCGGGAGCGACTCGGCTGCTGCGCTCCGAATAGCTGGATTGTCTCGCCGTTGCTGTTGCTCGTCCTCGATGGCCCTCAGAAACCGATGGGTAACGTCCCGCTTCGTACAGGCTTTGATCAGAGTGTCCCTGTCTCCCTGAAGGGATTCGAGCTCAGCGATCCGTCGCTCCAGGCTGACCAATACTTCGGAGGCTTCCTTGCTGATATTTGCTAACTGACCATCAGAGAGAAATGGCATGTCAGCAACAAAGACTTTCCCGTGGTCTTTTAAGGCCAGAAAGGTCGGTCTTGGCCCTCCCTGCCGGTGCACTGTCTGTCTGTCATGACTAGTTAGAACGGGTCGACGCGGGGGTGTAGGTCCTGCCGAAGAACGTCGCCGAGTTGTGCGCTGAGGCCTTTCAAAGGGCATGGTTACTTAGACGTATTTGACGTCGCGTTGATCGGCTGAAGCTCGATCTGTATCTCCTGACAATAACGAGAGAACCGGGCTTGGTGCTTCACATCACACTGGATGTGACAACGGGTCCCGCTGTGTTCATCAGGCCGGTAGTCCGACCACTGGCGCGTCCTGTGGCCCACTGGCTGGGATCACTTGGCCGATAACCCAGCTCTCAAATCCGCTGTTTTCGCAAAGGGTTCGGGCACCAGTCACATCCGTTTCCGGCAGGACGAGGCAATACCCGATCCCCAGGTTGAAGGTGTGCCAGAGATCCCGCTCTTGAAGCTCCCCATGGGTTTGCAACCAAGTGAAGAGATCTGGACGTGGCCAGCTGTTTTGGTCAACGCTGGCTTTGAGTCCATCCGGTAAACAGCGGGGCAGGTTTTCAGGGATTCCGCCTCCTGTGATGTGAGCCATGGCGTGAATGGGAGTGCCCGCCGCCAGGAGAGTCCTGACAAGGGATCCGTAAAGATGCGTGGGTTTCAGCAGTGCATCGATCACGCGGTTCTGCTCTGGGCCAATACGGGCGTCGCCTCTTTCATCACAGCGTTCCAAGATTTTGCGAACGAGGCTGAAGCCGTTGCTGTGAACACCGCTACTGGCAATTCCCAGGATGGAATCACCGGCTTTCACGCAGCGACCGTCAATCAGGTTGTCCTCCTCCACCACGGCAACACAAAATCCTGCGAGGTCGTAACGGCCCGGTGGGTAGAAGCCCGGCATCTCCGCCGTTTCTCCCCCTAGCAAGGCACATCCGCTTTGACGGCAGCCGTCGGCAATGCCCTCCACGACTTCAGCCATGGCGTCAGGACTCAAAGCCCCCGTGGCCATGTAGTCGAGAAAGAACAGCGGTTCGGCGCCGCTGGTAACGACGTCGTTGACACACATGGCAACGAGATCAAGTCCCACGTTGTGGTGGCTGTTGTGTTCCTGAGCAAGCTCCAGCTTGGTGCCAACTCCGTCCGTTCCAGACACGAGAAGTGGCTTGCGCAGGCCCTCAGGTAACCGAATCAGGCCGCCAAAGCCGCCGAGCCCGCCGACGACCTCAGGGCGGTGTGTGGCCTCCACGCTGGTTCGGATCCGGTCCACAAAGGCCCTGCCGGCTTCCACGTCAACACCGGCGGATCGGTAGTCCATCAGTTAACAGGGAACTGATGTGATCCTCCCTCTTCGAGGGGGCGGCCGGAGTTGCCACTAGATGTGCCGATTGGGTTAATGACCTGGTCGTGATCAGTTTTTCTTGTGTAATTCATAGCCCTGGTTGATCGTTTTGGTCTGCGGCTGGTCTCGCTCAGGCCTGCAGCGGCAAGGGATGAGCTGCTCCATCGCAATCACTCCCCTCTGAAATGCCATGAACGTGAAGGAAATCAAATGGATGGATATCTATACGGTTTCAGAGAGATTTTGTTGATGACTGGTTTCGAACGTTTCAGTGTTTCTCTCTTCAGCAACCTGTTTCTCTCATTCCAGCGTTTTCCCTCTATGCAAAGGCATACATCACTGACAGCGCTCATCACTGTTATTTCAGCGTCAGGAGTCGCGCTTTACCCAGTGATTGCCAGGGATCTTGATGAATACGATTTCATAGATCCACTCGACCTTGTTCTTCCTGTTGAGGAAGCCACTGCTGTTGAACCGTCCACAGGCAGCATTGAGCTGGAAACCTCCATTGCCGAGCCTGTTGCTCCGGAGCCGGTCGCTCCTCCCGCACCGCCCAAGCCGGTGGGACCTGTCGTTGTCTCCACGCACTCAGGTGAAGCCAGCTGGTACGGGCCTGGGTTCTACGGAAATCGCACAGCCAGTGGAGAAGTCTTCCGCCCTGGCACCATGACGGCGGCCCACCGCTCACTTCCATTCGGAACCAAGGTGCGAGTGACCAATCTCTGGAACGGCCGGAAAGCTGTGGTGCGCATTAACGACCGCGGACCATTTGTCGGCCATCGCGTGATCGATTTGGGCCATGGTGCGGCTAAGCAGCTTGGGCTGACGTCAAGCGGTGTGGCCCAGGTGAAGCTCGAGGTGCTGCGCTGAGTCTCCAGATCCTCAGGACGGCTTCGGAGTTTCGCTCCTGGCGTGAGGCCTGCCAGGGTCCTATTGCCTTTGTTCCCACCATGGGGGGGCTTCACCAGGGGCATGCCCGTTTAATCAGCGCGGCGGTGAGGGCCGAATCTTCGACTGGTTCTGTCCTGGTCAGCACCTACATCAACCCATTGCAGTTCGGAGTGGATGAAGACTTCGATCGCTATCCACGCACCTTTGAGGAAGACTGCGCGCTCACTGATCAAGCGGGAGCCTCAGCTCTGTGGTGTCCGGATGAGAGACAGGTATACCCATACGGCAGCGGTGAGGGATGGCGGCTCCAGGCGCCTGCAAGCCTGACAGCCCATCTCTGTGGGCCCTGGCGCTCCGGCCACTTTGATGGTGTGGTCACTGTCGTGATGCGCTTGCTGGGGTTGGTGCGTCCCAGTCAACTTTGGTTGGGCGAGAAGGATTGGCAGCAACTCACGATCCTGCGGCATCTCGTCAAAGACTTCGGCTTGTCCGTGAAGGTGAGGGGGTGTCCCACCGTTAGGGAGTCCGATGGGTTGGCGGCCAGTTCCCGCAACCGTTATCTGAGCGATGCGGAGCGAACCGTGGCTTCTGCATTCAGCTCTGCACTGAGCTCAGCTGCTCGTGATTTATCCCAAGGATCAGTTGATGAGGCCTCGAGACATGCCGCTCTGCATCAGCAACTCAGGAGGGCGGGTCTTGAGGTGGAATATGTAGAGACCGTGGATCCCGTCACGCTTCAACCTGCTCCGCCCGGTCGCTCGATTCGACTGCTGGCTGCGGCGGTCCGCTGTGGCGCAACCCGCCTGATTGATCACGATTTCATCATGACCCGTTCGCCCATCGTCGCCATCGACGGCCCTGCCGGCGCTGGCAAAAGCACGGTGACCCGTGCGTTTGCAGAACGGATGGGACTTCTCTATCTCGACACCGGAGCCATGTATCGAGCCGTCACCTGGTGGGTGCAGAGGAACGGCGCCGATCCCAGCAGTGCCTCAGCGGTGGAGGCTTTGCTCGACGGGCTGGAGGTGGATCTGTCACCTCTGCGGGATGGTGTGCAGACCGTTCGAGTGAATGGTCGTGACATCACCGAGGCGATCCGCGATCCCGAGGTCACCGGCTCGGTGTCGCTGGTGGCTGCGCATCCCTGTGTCCGTGCTTTGCTCACACGGCAGCAGCAACGGCTTGGGGTGCGTGGTGGGCTTGTGGCTGAAGGGCGCGACATCGGCACTGCCGTCTTCCCCGATGCTGATGTGAAAGTGTTTCTGACCGCGACCCCTGAAGAACGAGCTCGGCGACGGGCCAAGGATCTTGAGGCGAGAGGTCATGCCGTGCCCGAGCTCTCTGAGCTGGAAGCGCAGATCGTGGAGCGGGACCGTTTGGACAGCACCCGTGAGGTGGCTCCCCTGGTTCAGGCTGACGATGCCACCGAATTGATCACCGATGGGATGTCGATCGAAGCCGTGATTGATGCGCTCGAGGATTTGTTTCGCTTCCGGGTTGCTGAGGAGGTCTGGCCTACGCCGGAGGGCTGAGCTCCTCGAGCAAAGCCTCACAGGCATCCTCGAGAAGATCGAGCACATGCTCAAATCCTGCATCGCCTCCGTAATACGGGTCTGGAACCTCGGCTTCGCTGTAGCGACGGCCGTAGCTGAGCATCGGTTGAATGCGTGCCGTGGCCCTCGCGCCGGCTTCCCGGGCCAGACCGTTCACGGCATTGAGGTTGTCCTGATCCATCGTCAGCACTAGATCGAACGTTTCAAGATCGTTCAGATCGATCTGTCGTGCTCGGCTGGGCAGCTGAATGCCGCGGCGATTGGCCGCGGCCTGCATGCGTCGGTCGGCAGGATTTCCCACATGCCAGCTGCCTGTACCCGCTGAATCGACAAGGAATTGATCCTCGAGACCACGCGTCTTGATGAGGTGGAGAAACACTCCTTCTGCTGCGGGTGATCGGCAGATGTTGCCGAGACAAACGAAGAGGAGCTTTTGGGTCATTCGAGGTGCAGGCGTTGCAGGGCCAGTGCGGCCCGAAGGCGCACCACCCTGGCATCCTCTGCTTCGGAGGCCAGGGTTCGCAGCATGAGGACGGCCTGATCGGCGATTGATGAACCAACGTGTGGACTGCGCAAACGCTGCTCGAGCCCGAAGACAGCGGCATAACGCACCACCCATTCGTCGTCTTGCCCGGATTTCAGAAGCCCTTGCATGCAACGATGCAGTTGCTGGTCTTTGATAACAGGATCCAGTTCTAAATCGGCCAGGCCACGGGTTGCTGATCGCCGCACGCTCGGAGCGATATCAGCCATCAGGGCATGCTCGAGAAGATCAAGTCCCCGCGGATCGCGAAGTGCAGCAAGGGCTTTTACGACCCAGGCTCGTGCGCCGTAATTGCGGGCATCCATGCTCACCAGCAAGGTCGGAACGATGTCTCGACCCAGTTGAATCAGGCCTTGGGTTGCCACCGCAGCCACGGCTGGATTATTGAAGCCCAGTACCTTCACAAGTGTTTCGGCTGCCTCGGGATCCTTAAGGGCGCAGAGAGTACGGGTGGCCTGCACCAGTTCGGGGGTGCTGCTGGCCCGATCCAGGTGCCGAATCG
>ERZ802830.301-NODE-301-length-48974-cov-10.7907_pt1 | contig 48974 bp, 40 predicted proteins | sample MGYA00345654_ERZ802830 | MGnify/ENA primary metagenome ERZ802830 (study PRJEB30503, sample SAMEA104212375) | marine metagenome | biome: Westerlies Biome; feature: [SRF] surface water layer (ENVO:00010504) within the epipelagic zone...; material: water...
CTGTACCTGAAAGTTTTGAAGCATTGGAATCACTGCCTGGTGTTGGACATAAAACTGCAAGTGTGGTTATGTCGCAGGGATTTGGACATCCTGCATTTCCAGTCGATACTCACATTCATAGATTAGCTCAGCGGTGGGGGCTTACCAATGGCAGAAGTGTTACTCAAACCGAGAAAGATTTAAAAAAACTTTTTCCGATTGATTCATGGAATAAACTGCACTTGCAGATTATTTTTTATGGACGACAGTATTGCACAGCGAGAGGTTGTGATGGAACGAAATGTTATATTTGTAAAACTTGTTATCCCAAAAGAAGAAATCCAAAAAAAACAAAGAAGTCTTAATTACCATCTTTTTAATTTTTCCATATAAAATGTTGTGTAATATGAGTGATTAAACATAATGACACAGGCAACAGACATGAAATATTTATTTTTATTATTCTCTCTCTCAATTATTTGTCCACTTGCATTAGCTGACGATTCAGTTGCCACAGATGGTCTTAATCCATTTATTCTTATAGCAAGAATACAGATCAAAGAAGGAATGGTTGAGAATTATCTAAGTATTGCAGATGAGGTTGATAAAGCTGTTGAAGCGAGTGAACCTGGGATGCTATTTCATAATTTTGATGCTGACCCAACTGATCCTCTTGCCTATACATGGACTGAAATATACAAAAACAGCGAGGCTTTTCTAAAGCACAATGCTAATCCTCCTGTTGGTGAATATGTCACAAAACACGCTGAACTAGGCGACGGTTTTTCTATTGAGATATATGGCAATGTTTCTCAAGATGTTATTGATGCAATTAATGTCCTTAATATACCTTTGAAGCATTTTAAGACCTCAAGAGTTGGCTATGTTAGGGAAGAGTATTTTAAATAAATATCAAACGTAATTAATTATGAAAATAGGAATGATCGCTGGTAATTTTGATATTATACATATGGGCTATATCTATATGTTTAACGAATGTGCGGACAACTGCGATCACCTTATTTGTTTTCTTCACGACGACCCATCAATTGAAAGAAAAGAAAAATTAAAACCCATTCATACTCTTGAGGAAAGAAAAAAATTATTGTCATCTTTTAATCAAATACAAGAGATTGTGACTTACAAAACTGAATCTGATCTTTATGATTTAATAAAGAATAGAAAAATTGATATTCGTTTTTTGGGGGATGATTACAAAAATAAAGATTTCACTGGGAAAGACCTTAATATTTCGATTCATTATCTTGATAGATCCCATGGATGGAGTACGACTAAATTTAAAAAACTCATTGCTGAAACTATTAATTAAGTTGATCTAAGTAATGCAAAAACTTTTTCTAATCATTGGGGCAATATTTTTATTGGTAGGTATTTTTTTTCCATTTTTTAAAAAATTGCCATTTGGAAGATTACCTGGTGATATTTTCATTCAAACAGAAAAATATTCATTCGCTTTTCCAATAATTACATGCATACTGATCAGCATAATTCTGTCAATTATCTTTAACTTCTTTAGATAAAAAAAGTTGAATTAAAATAATATTCATAAGGTGAATACAGTTATAATTAGATAATTCAAGAACATTAAGGAGTGCAAAATGAATGGAAAATTAGTTGGTTATGTTAGTGTTGGAACCAATGACTTAGAGAGAGCAAAGGGTTTCTATAATGAGCTTTTTGAGGACTTGAATGTGAGTGGTTTTAGTCCTGGACCTCGAGGATATTTTTATCAAATTGAGGGGGGTCAATCTGCCTTCGCAGTAATCAAGCCTGAAAATGGTAATGACGCAACTGTTGGTAATGGCGTGATGGTCTCTTTTCCAATGGATTCAAAAGAACAGGTAGACTCAATGCATGCCAAAGCGATGTCTATTGGCGGTTCTGATGAAGGTGCACCAGGCCAGAGAATGGATACGTTCTATGGAGCCTATGCTAGAGATTTGGACGGTAATAAATTATGTTTTTATCATCTTGGGTAAAAATTTAAATAATTAACCATCGCCGTATATTTGGTGATACCCATTTATTGCTGGAACGCCTCCAAGATGAACATAAAGTATGTTTGATCCTTTGGGAAAGTGATTATTCGTAACAAGATCTATTAGACCTTGCATTGATTTTCCTTCATAAACTGGATCAGTAATCATGCCTTCAAGTCTTGCGCACAACCTGATTGCTTCATTGGTCTCATTTGAAGGAACACCATAATCTGGATAAGCATAATCCTCCATGAGAACGATATCATTTTTTATTATGTTTTGATTAAACTCAATTAGTTCAGCAGTATCTTGGGCTATTTTTAACACCTGATTTTTTGTTTTTTTTGGTGTGAAGGATGCATCAATACCTATGACGTTCTTTTGACGGTTGTCTTTTGCAAATCCTACAACCATTCCAGCATGAGTTGATCCTGTTACTGTGCAGACAATAATAAAATCAAATTTGATTTTCATTTCTTGCTCTTGACGCCTAACTTCTTCAGCAAAACCAACATAACCGAGTCCGCCAAATTTATGTACTGAAGCACCTGCAGGAATAGGATATGGTTTGCCACCATTTGTTTTGACTTCCTCGATTGCTCGCACCCAGCTTTCACGAATTCCAATATCAAAACCCTCATTAACTAACTCCACATTAGCATCCATTAAACGGCTCATCATGATATTACCAACTTTGTCATAGACAGAGTCTTCATAAGGCACCCATTTTTCTTGGACTAAATGACATTTCATGCCGATTTTTGCTGCGACAGCGGCAACCTGACGAGTATGATTAGATTGGATTCCTCCGATTGATACTAGGGTGTCAGCACCTGAAGCAATGGCATCTGGAATAATATATTCAAGTTTTCTAATTTTATTTCCACCGCACGCCAGACCAGAGTTGCAGTCTTCCCTTTTTGCGAACAAATTGACATTTCCACCAAGATGAGACGACAGATTTTCAAGTCTCTCTATAGCAGAAGGACCAAATGTTAATGGATATCGATCAAATTTTTCTAACATATTTTTCCAATGTTTATTCGCCCTGACTTTTAGAATAATTGTAAAGTAAATTACAAATATAATAAAAATTGGATATTTAGGGCAATTTATTTTCCGATAAAATACATATGTAATCGTCTATGAATAAAAGGATATGAATTTCATGTTACTCTTAAGTAATTGACTAAACGCTTAGAATGAGTTTAACAATGAATGAAAAACAAAACACGAATACTAAAATGATTTCAGATGAAAAGAGCAGATTTAAAATCTCTGATGACTTTGAGCGTTTTAATCAAATCAATGATATTTTTTCTCGTGCGTTTTGGGATGATTCGGTTCGTAATAAACAGAGCGATGCTTTCTTTGAAAGTCACCGTGTGCAACCAAAAGGTAAAAGAGCAGTGGGATTTAAGCAAAAAGATTTTGCTTTGAGAAATGCATCGTGGGCATTATCTGATACATTTTCGGATAGGAATGCACATAAAGGAAATCGAGAGGGTTTTCAATCCTGGATGGAGAACGATTCTCTAATTGCTGACGAAAAAATAAAAATTGATGATCAAAAAAGCTTTACCATTGAATTTAAGAAAATTGCAAAACTATTTGGCGCTGACTTAATTGGTATAACACCAATTGATAAACGCTGGCATTATTCAAAAAAAGTTAACACGCTAGAATTTAAACCGGTTAGCAATAAACTTCCTGGCAATTTTACTTCAGTAATTGTTATGGGACATGCAATGGATAAAGGGTTAGTTGATACATATCCATCCGCTCTGGCCAGCTCCGCAGCTGGCTTCGAATATTCAAGAGAAGCCGCAATTGTGACTCAAATGACAACGTACATCAGGTCATTAGGGTACGAAGCTCTTGGATCTATGAATGATACCGCTTTAGTTATTCCATATGCTATTCAAGCTGGTTTAGGCGAATATGGTCGCCATCAAATGGTTATAACACCTGAGTTTGGACCTCGAGTAAGATTTTCTAAAATTTTTACAACACTCCCTCTTCATCACGATAAACCAAAACATCATGGAATTACGGAATACTGTAATAAATGCACAAAATGTGCAGATGCCTGTCCACCAAAAGCGCTCCCCAAAGGTCCTCCCTCATATAATGTGATCAATAGATCAACAATTAAAGGCGTTAAAAAATGGTCTGCTAATTGTGAGAAATGTTTTGACTATTGGACTAAGTTAAGGACCGATTGTGCAATATGTATGAGGGTTTGTCCTTTTAATCGGGATTTCAATTCTTTTAGAGGAAAAATATTCTGGAAGATAGCAACCAGCTTTCTTCAACCAGTTGCGCTTTGGTGGGAAAAAAAACGAGGCATACCAAAAAGATTGAAACCGGATGCTTGGTGGCAGATGCAACAGTAAATTTCTGATTTTTGAGGATTAAGTTTTGAAAAATATTGCAACTGTCATTTTGTTTCTTCTTACTTTTAGTAATGTGGTTATGGCTGAATATTCACAAGGCTCGATTCTAAAAAATAGTCTCTCCTATCAAGCAACGATCACAAGGGATATCTGGGGTGTCCCCCATGTATATGGAAAAAGAGATGAAGATGCTGCATTCGGTCTCGCATTCGCTCATGCGGATGATGATATAAAAAATATAGCAGAAAATATGTATCTGTATCGAGCACAAATGGGCTTAAAAGAGGGTTTTAAGGGTGCGGTAACGGATTATTTAATCAAAGCACTTAAGATCCACTCTCTTATTGATGAAAATTATCACTCCAGTTTAAGCGAAGATGTCAGAGAGGTATTGGAGGGTTATGTTGCTGGATTAAATTATTGGAATGAGATAAATGTTAATCACAATTATAAATCATTATTTCCTATTACAGTCAGAGATGTATTAACAGGATTTGTCATACAAAACCTTTATTTTTCTGGAGTTGTTACAGAAATTGAAAAATTACAAGATGGCAGATATCAGCAGAAAAGTGATCAAAATTCATTGCAAACACGTTTTTACGATGGCTATAAAAATATCTTGGGTTCAAATGCAATTGCAGTGTCTTCTTTCAAAACTGATGATGAAAGTACGCGATTAGTTATTAATTCGCATCAACCTTTGGATGGCCCGGTGGCTTGGTATGAGGCACATATCAAAAGTGACGAAGGTTGGAATATGATGGGTGGTACTTTTCCTGGGTCGCCTTTTATTTTTGTGGGATTCAATGAGAACATAGGTTGGGGATTAACAGTAAATAAGCCAGATTTGACTGATGTTTATGAGCTTGAAATCAATTCAGCCAATGAAAATCAATATCTTCTTGATGAAAAATGGATTCCATTTAAAGAAAGTCTGGTTAGGCTACCTGTAAAAATTCTTGGGCCAATAAAATGGACTTTTAAAAGGCAATTCAGAGAATCTGTTCATGGACCAGTATTTGAAAATGATGATGGCGTATTTGCAGTCCGATTTTCCGGTATGAGAGACATTCGACAAGTAGAGCAATGGTATCGAATGAATAAATCAAAAAATTTAGATCAGTGGCTCTCTGCGATGTCATTACAATCAATTGTTTCTTTTAATGCAATATACGCCGATAAAGAGAAGAATATTCTATTTTTTCATAATGCTGTATCCCCAGAAAGAGATATTTCAGTAGATTGGTCGCTTCCGGTAAATGGAGATGACAGTTCATTAATTTGGAATAAATTTCTTCCAATGGAGTCTCTTCCACTAATTCTTAATCCAGAATCAGGTTGGTTGGTGAGCACAAACCAAGATCCATTCAGAGTAACGAGCAATAAGAGTAACCTTAGTAGAGAAAATTATTCTAATACATTAGGCCTTCAAACAAGGATGACGAATAGGGCATATAGAGCAGTTGAGATGGTTCAAGGAATGAGCAAAATCTCTAAAGGTGATCTTTTAAAATTAAAGTTTGATAATAGATATTCAAAACAATCAAGATCATATAAATATATAGAACCATTATTCAGTGCCCAATTTCGTGATAAAAAATTACAAAAAGCACAGCTAATTCTAAAGCAGTGGGACTTAGCTACGGACTATAATAATCGCGGTGCTGCACTTGGCGTCTGTGTTCTCAGCCATGAGTGGCTAGCAGAGCAAGAACAAAGACAACCGCCAGAAGTGGTTGAGGTTTTCAAGGATTGTGTAAAAAATATAAATAAGCACTATAAAAGAATAGATCCAGAATGGTCAGATGTAAATTTTCTTATCCGAGGTGACAAAAAACAAGCAGTACAAGGGGGCCCAGATACGATGAGAGCTATCTATGGGGAAACTCAAAAAGATTCATCACTTAAGGCTGTTGCCGGAGACGGACTAGTCATTTTTGTAGAGTGGGATAAGGATAATAATCTCACCACGGAAAGCATCCATCAGTATGGAAGTGCGACACAGAATAAATCATCTGCACACTATTCAGATCAGGTAAAATTATTCGCTGAAGAAAAATTTAAACCAACATATTTTGATGAAGAGTTACTTAAAATGAATACATCCTCAATAACTGAAATTCCATTCAATGAAAACTAGATTAAAAATATATCAATTATTTTTCATTTCCATGATAACTGGATGTGTATCCAATCAAATTAATGAAAATAAAGTGATTCCAAATGAAACATTTCGTTCGATCTCGAGTGGAGATGTAATCGGGTATATCCATGAAGATAGATCACATGCTTGGCTAGGCATCCCTTATGCGCGAGCCCCAATTGGCGATTTAAGATGGAGAGCTCCACAAGAGCCAATTCCATGGCGAGGGCTGTTAAAAGCCATCGAATATGGTCCAGCATGCACTCAGATAGGATCGACATTCGGCGACCCAGAAGCCATAGAAGGAAGTGTTCATGGTTCAGAAGATTGTTTGTATTTAAATGTATTTGCACCAAAAAAAATAGATCAAAACGAGAAGCTACCTGTTATGTTATGGATTCATGGCGGTTCGAATACAATTGGTACATCGAAGTTATATGATCCCAGTGTTCTCGTTTCTTCAGAGAGAGTAATTGTAGTAACGATTAATTATCGTCTAGGAATATTTGGGTGGTTCGCTCATCCAAGTATTTCAGAGATGTCAGTAAATTTGGAGGACGGGTCAGGAAATTATGGCACCCTAGATCAAATTTTTGCACTCAAGTGGATTAAAAATAACATTGATCTATTTGGAGGTGATGCCACTAATATTACTATATTCGGAGAGTCAGCTGGTGGGCATAATGTATATTCATTGTTGTTTTCACCATTAGCTAAGGGACTCTTTAATAAAGCCATTTCGCAAAGTGGTAGTACCAAAACTTCCTCCATCCAGGATGCTATAAATTATCGTGAAGCTAATGATGAATATAATGACACGATCAGCTCAAGAGAGATTGTTAATCAACTTCTGGTAGCAGATAAGTTAGCAAATAATCGTCAGAATGCAATCTTGCTTCAAAATTCAATGCAAGACTCTGAGATTCACTCGTATTTGAAAAATCAATCAAAAGAACAAATCCTTAATACGTATTACGATAATCTGGATAAAAAGGATTACATGCACAAAGTAATAAATGATGGATATGTCATGCCATTAGATGGAATGAATTTCAAATCAAAAAACTTAAGAGATATACCCATTATAACCGGTACAAATAGAGATGAGATGAAGCTGTTTCTGGCATTTGATCCTGAGTTTGCCTCACAAAGATTTTCATTAACATTTATAAAGGATCAGGATCTCTATGATATTTCCTCGGAATATGGGTCAGCTGGGTGGAAAGTTGCAGCTGTTGATAAACCAGCGTCCGAATTATCATCAATTGGAAATAATAAAGTGTTTGGGTATCGGTTTGATTGGGATGAGGAGCCAAAAATATTTTTAATGGATTTATCTAGGATACTGGGAGCAGCTCATGCTATTGAGATACCATTTATTTTGGGCGGAATGGAGTTAGGTGGCTTGGAGGATTTTATGTTCGATGAAAAAAATATAGATGAAGCAACAAAACTCTCAAGAACTATGATGTCTTATTGGGCAGAATTTGCCTATAACGGTGATCCTGGAAAGGGGAGAAAGGGAGATCTTACCCGATGGGAAGCATGGAATAATTTGGAAAATGAAAATAAATTTCTAATTATTGATACTCCTCAAGATGGAGGAGTCAGGATGAATAAGGAGGCACTGTCTTACGAGGTTTTAGTTGAAAGATTGTTGCTCGATAACCGCATTCCAGATGATTCCATGCGTTGTATATTACTAAAGAAAGCAGCAGAAGCCGATTGGATGATTGATAATAATATTATGAATAGTGGTTTATGCAATGGGCTTAATTAATTATGGTCTTCACTTAGTATGAGATTAATTAACGCTGAGTCTGTCGCAAAGTGCTTGCCTTACAGTGATTTGATAGAGAAATTGAGAGTTGCATTTACTCAAGACACATGTGCCCCAGAGAGAACCAATCATACGATAAAAAATACTCAAGATGCAGCGTCAAGTTTATTATTAATGCCTGCTTGGAAGCAGGAAGAAAGCATTGGTATCAAGATAGTTTCAGTTTTTCCTGAAAACACTGCAAATAATCTTAGTGCCGTTCATGCTAGCTACATACTCATGAGCGCTAAAGATGGTTTACCAAAGGCTATAATGGATGGAAGTGAGCTCACTCTCAGGAGAACCGCATGTGCGTCTGCACTTGCTGCTGATTATCTTGCTAAAGACCACACTAAAACTTTATTGATGATAGGTACGGGAAATCTAGCTCCTCATCTAATCAGAGCGCATATGAAGGTAAGAGATTACTCAAAAGTGCTGGTTTGGGGAAGGCGAAAAGAAAAAGCAGAACAATTAGTTTCCTCACTAAAAGATTTGGATATAGAAATACTATCAATAGAAAATATAGAAAAAGCCTGTTCTCTTGCAGATGTAATATCCTGTGCTACTCTTAGTAAGGATGCGTTGATATTAGGTGAATGGCTTAAACCTGGACATCACCTCGATTTAGTTGGTGCGTTCACACCAGAAATGAGAGAAGTTAATAATGAGGCTATTATCAAATCTAGGGTTGTAGTTGATACCTATAACGGTGCACTAAGCGAATCTGGTGAATTAATTAAAGCCCTAAAAGATGGCGATATCAATGAAAGCCATATACTTGCTGATATGAGAGAGTTAATACTGTTTAAGAAAAATATAAGAGAAGATGAAGATAACATAACATTGTTTAAATCAGTAGGAACGGCACTTGAGGATTTGGCTGCAGCTGAATTAGTCATCGAAAAATTGTAGAGGAGAACTGAATGGAGGTGAAGCAAGCAAAATTGGAATGGTCATCCAGGTTTGTATTTATTATGGCTTGTGTTGGCGGTGCAGTTGGTCTCGGAAATATATGGATGTTTCCTTATAAAGCCGGTTCTAATGGCGGTGGAGCGTTCGTTTTAATCTATATTGCTGCTGTAATTATACTCGCACTCCCAGTTTGTATTGCGGAACTTATGATAGGCCGTCGTGGTGGCGGTGGACCTCCAAATGCGATAGAGAATGTTGCAGTAGAGTCGGGTCAATCTAACAATTGGCGTTGGATGGGAGTATTTCTTGCTGGTGTTGGAGCAGTGTTCGCTCTTTCATTTTATTCTGTAGTTGGCGCATGGACGGTAGCATTTGCTGTAAAAACAGCGTCAGGCCAAATGGCTAATTTACAACCCGATCAAATCAAATCTACGTTTGATGCTTTAAATGCTAATACAGCTGAATTGTATTTTTGGTTTTGTATTTTTATAAGTATGACGGTATATATTTCATCTAGGGGTCTGCATAAGGGATTAGAACAAGCTGTAAGACTGATGATGCCAGCCTTATTTTTTATGCTTATAATTATGGTTATATATGCTTCAATAAATGGTGATTTTTCTTCAGCTGTAAAATTTTTATTTACTCCGGATTTTACTAAACTCAATCCACAAGTTATTTTGACAGCGTTTGGTCAAGCATTTTTTTCGGTGAGTGTTGGACTTACTAATCTCGTTGCATACGGTGCTTACCTGAGAAAAGAGGTAAATATTTCTCGTGACGCATCAATTATTGTTGGTGCAGATAGCCTTGTTGCAATACTTGCGGGTTTAGCAGTATTTCCTATTATATTTGCTAATAATATAGAGCCCAGTTCAGGACCTGGATTGGTATTTCAAGCACTCCCAATTGCATTTTCTCAAACAGCAGGCGGGTTAATTTTTGGAGCTGTTTTCTTTATATTACTATTCTTTGCAGCACTAACATCATCCATAGCTATGATTGAAGCGCCAGTTTCTTGGTTGAGTGATGAAACTAATTTATCAAGGCGTATGGCTGCCGTAACGGTTGGTTTTGTGGGCTTTTTGTTAGGTTCACTTGCAGCCCTTTCGTTTAATTTGCTATCGGATGTTCGACCAGTATCTGGATTGGAAATTCTCAGTGACAAAGGTTTTTTTGATCTTTTTGCTTTTATAGCAAGTGACGTCATTATGCCACTTGGAGGTTTGATGATTGCAATATTTGCAGGATGGGTTGTTAAGAAAAATTTCAGTTTAGATGAGCTATTTAATGGAAATAAAAATATTTTTTATACGATTTGGCTATTTCTGGTTCGATACGTGGTTCCTGTTTTATTGATTTTGCTTTTTTATCAGATTGTCACTGCATAGAGATTGGATTTATGGAGGATGACTTCCCATGGAAATGCATGAATACGGAAACTCTAGAGAGAGAATATTCTCCAAGTTCATGCGTTTCAAACTATGAAGATTTAGTTAAGAGTTATACTGATGAATCACTAAAGATTTCAAAAAAGCTGAGATTCGAAAAAGATTTAATCTACGGCAATTCAAAAAATGAAATTTTGGATTTATGTTTGGCTAGTGTCAAAAATTCTCCACTTGTTGTGTTTATTCACGGTGGCTATTGGCAGTTGTTGAGTAAAGATGATTGCTTATTTCCAGCTCAAGAATTTAATGATTTGGATATTTCTTATTGTGCGATAGATTACACACTTGCACCTGATGCACACATCAGTGAAATGGTTGATCAATGCAGAAGATCGATTAAATGGCTGTATGAAAATTCCAATGAGTATGGCTATGATAGAGATAAGATATTTTTAATAGGGAGTTCAGCTGGCGCTCACTTAGCGGCAATGACAATGTTAACGGATTGGAGTAAATATCACCTTCCGTCAAATATAATTAAAGGGAGTACATTATTGAGCGGGGTATATGATATTCGCCCAATAGTTAAGACATATATAAATGAACCTTTAAATTTAGATATGGATTCTGCGTCAGAACTTAGCCCATTATTTCTTGTGGAACCCAATGATGGAGAAGTAATAATATGTTGGGGTGAAAATGAAACCTCTGAATTCAAACGCCAAAGTATAGAATTCGAAAAAAAGTGGAAACATGCTGGAAATAAAAGTAACTTGTTAGAAGTTAAAGGCAATAATCATTTTGACATTGTATTTAATATGATGCGAAAAGATTGTTCTTTAAGAAGACTGATGATGCAGCAAATTTTGAGAAACCAATGAGCTTTAAATACGTAATTCCAAAAATTGTGGATATAGAAGAAGTTGATAATTCGCTTCATCCAAGACCGATGTCAATCGGCTCAGAAGAAGAACGTCAAAAACAAGTAAAAGAGACAGATGGGCAACCAATAACCGAATTCAAAGGCAATGCTAATCCTTATATTGATTATCAGAGCGTTGATTTACTCCTGAGTCTTCAGCACCCAAGGTCCCAAGGATATGATGAAATGTGTTTTATTGTGCAGGGCCAATGCAAAGAAATGCTATTCAAATCCGCTTACTATGAGCTATACAATGCAAGATTAAGGATTATTGATAATGATATTGCCAATGCTTCGCAAATAATTAATAGATGCAAGGAGATCTTTATATTATTGACTCGTTTTTGGGATGTTCTTGCGACAATAAGACCAGAAGGGTTTAAGCAATTTCGTGATTATTTAAATGTAGCATCTGGCCAGCAGTCATTTATGTTTAGGCATGTTGAATTTATATTGGGTAACAAAGATATTGCTATGGCTTCAGTTCATAAAAATGTTAACCATATATATCCCGCAATTTTAAAGAATCTTGAAACACCAAGTTTTTATGATGAAATTATAAAATTATTAGATAGGAGGGGTTTCAAAATTTCTCAAGAATGTCTTGATAGAGATTGGTCAAAGAAATACAAGCCGCATGAAAGTATTGAGAAGGCATGGTTAGAAATCTATAAAAATCCTGAGCCTACAAACGATTTATATCTCCTGGGAGAATTATTAATTGAATTCGCTGATATATTTGCTAGATATCGATTCCAACATTTTACAACTGTTGAGAGAATATTAGGGTTAAAACCTGGAACAGGAGGTTCAGCAGGAGTGAATTGGTTGAAAACAATGGCAAGTCATCGATTTTTTCCAGAATTATGGTCAATTAGAACGGATCTATAAAAAATATGATTGAGTTCGAATGGAGAAAATTAATACGCGGTATAACCATTTTTATAATAACTTTTTTCATAATGGGGTGCTCTGATAATAGTGTTTCACAAAAGCAGCCCAATATACTTGTAATTATTGTTGATGATCTCGCTTACACTGATCTCGGTGTTTTTGGTGGTGAAATTGGCACACCTAATCTCGATAAATTGGCAAACAAAGGCATTAAATTATCGAATTATTATGTCGCTCCTACATGCTCTCCAACAAGGGCGATGCTTCTTTCTGGTGTTGATAATCATCTTGCTGGAATGGGAACTATGCATAATGAGCAATCAGATAATCAGAAAGGACGTCCTGGATATGAAGGCTATCTCAATTTTCAAGTTGCGGCATTACCTAATATCCTAAAAGACAATAATTATCATACCTATATGACTGGAAAATGGCACCTAGGGTATGAGGAGAATAACAGCCCTTCAGCTAGAGGCTTTGATCGATCGTACGCATTATTATCGGGAGGAGCGGGACACTTCAATAATATGTTGCCAATTCTTGGCTCCAATAAAGCGCCCTATAGAGAAGATGGAATAATTCTTGATTCACTACCTGACGATTTCTATTCTACAGATTTTTACACCGATAAAATGATTGAATACATTGATAGTAATCAAAAAAGTAGTAAACCTTTTTTTGCCTATCTAGCCTACACTGCACCACATTGGCCTCTTCAAGCACCAAGAAGATCTATTCAAAATCAAAAAGGAAAATATGACGAAGGATATGATGTAATTTATAAAAAACGAATGAATAATTTAGTGAAATTAGGGCTGATTGATAAAAATATGCCCGATTCAGAGAAGATGCCGGGCAATATTCCATGGATAGATTTAAATGAGGAAGAAAAAAGAAACTCATCTAAATTGATGGAGATTTATGCGGCAATGGTAAGTGATATTGATTCTAATGTTGGGCGACTGATTTCCCATCTTGAAGAATTAGATGAATTAGATAATACATTTATATTTTTTATGTCTGATAATGGTGCCGAAGGACATCCACTAGATCAGAGCTTTGCTGAATATGGCATCAATTCTCATATAGATTCATGTTGTGATAATGACTATGACAACATGGGTGAACAGGATTCTTATCTCTGGTATGGGCCAGAATGGGCTCGAGTTGGTGTTGGCCCCTGGCGAAGTTTTAAAGGTTTTACCTCAGAAGGTGGTATCAAAGCGCCCGCATTTGTGTATTATTCAGAATTTAACAATAGCAATACAATCAAAGAATATATGCATGTTAAAGATGTTATGCCATCAATTCTGGATCTACTTGATATTGATCATCCCAAAAATACATATAAAGATAGAAAAATTTATAAGATTCAAGGCGTCTCTATGATCCCTTTATTTAATGACTCGAGTTCTATAATACGTGAAGATGAGTATATCGAAGGTTGGGAATTATTTGGTAAAACAGCACTGAGAAAGGGCAACTGGAAAATGATACAAGAACCAGCTGGAGATTACTTTGAATGGCAAACACCACTGGAAGATAATTATAAATGGCAATTGTTCGATTTGAAGAATGATCCCTCAGAATTATATGATGTCTCACAAGAAAACCCAGATAAAATGCAGGAAATGCTTCAAGCTTGGGAAGCCTACGCCAATGAAAATGGCGTAATTATTCCTGAAAACGTAATGGGTTTTTAGATAATTTTAAGCATGAAACCTGATTTAAATAAAACAGGAAATGACCTGTATTTAGAGCAATCTTTAGTAACAGGATTAATCGCAGCTTTCATAGCTATCTTTATCTTAAATTGTTTTTGGATTTTAAGCTCTGTATTTTTTGATCGGTTTTTTCCATGGATAGCAATATTACAAGGAATAATAATTGGCAAATCAATAAAAAAATATGGTCTTGGGATCGAATGGTATTTTCCTATTATGTCATTTAGCTTGGCATTATTTGCCTCGGTAACAGGAAGTTTTCTGTGTGCTTTATATTTAACTGGTAGAGAATTCGGTACTGGCGCAATAATACTTATTGATGAAATATCATGGCATACCATTAGCATATTTTTAATGAACGATTATGGTATTGTCGGCATCATTTATGGTTTATTTTCAGGTGTTCTAGCCGCTTTTTATTCTCAGAGAGAGCTAGACCGAAATCAAGCAATTGCCTATCGAAAATACAAAGAAAGTTTAAAGATTTAGTTTAATCTGTATTCAAGTAATCTAGATAGTAAATTCAGCAATTACTGGAGTATGATCGGAGGGTCTTTCCCAAGTTCTTGGTTCACGGTCTATGTAGCTAATTTCACACCTATTCTTAAGTGATTCACTTGCAAGAATCAAATCAATTCTGACACCAGCATTCCTCCTAAAACTTGCTGCCCTGTAGTCCCACCAACTGAATTTCTTTTCTTCTTGATCAAAGTTACGGAAGACATCACAAAAACCCAAATCTATTATCTTTTGCAACGCTTTCCTTTCCTTTGGACTGCATAATACATCTTCGCCCCATTTTTTTGCATCATAAACATCTTGATCTTGTGGTGCTATATTAAAATCACCAAGAATTATTATATCTTTGTATTGATCTTTTTCTTTTTTAATATGATTAATCAAAGCTTTTAGCCAAGATAATTTATATGTATATTTTTCTGAATCAACACTCTGACCGTTCGGTATATATAAATTCATTATTCTTACTTTATTTATGTCGGCGATAAGAATTCGTCTTTGCGGATCATCAAAATCAGTAAAATCAGTTATTATATTATTGGGTTTTTGCTTAGATATTATTGCGACACCATTATAGGTTTTCTGTCCGCTACTTACGGAGTGGTAACCTATTTCTTTGAATGCATCCGCTGGAAATAATTCATCGGTTTGCTTAATTTCTTGTAGTGCTAAAATATCTGGCTCTGCCGATTCCATCCATTCCAAAACATGATCTTTTCTCACATTTAGTGAATTAACATTCCATGTAGCTATTTTCATTATATTCCCTGTGTGATACCGCTTTGTTTCAAGAGCGGATCTAAAGAAGGATCTCGTCCTCTAAAATTTTTATACCCTTGCATAAAGTCTTTACTGCCCCCAATTTCAAGAATTTCTTTTTTGAACTTAGTTGCTAGTTTTTGGTCAAATATATTATTTTTTTCAAATGCAGAGAATGCATCCGCTGCCAGAACCTCTGCCCATTTATAACTGTAGTAGCCTGCCGCATAACCTCCTGAGAATATATGAGAAAAGCTCATTGGAAAACGATTGTATGCAGGTGATTCAACTAAAGCTATTTTAGATTTTATTGAGGCAAGAATATCCAGTGTATTGCCATCTTTATTGTCATCATAATTTGTATGAATACTAAGATCATAAAGAGCGAATTCCAATTGTCTTAGCATCGCAAGTCCAGCACCAAGATTTCTTGCTTTTGTTAATTTATGGAAGATATTTTCAGGCAAACATTCACCAGTTTTAATGTGTTTTGAGCAGCTTTTTAGAACATCGTAGTTCCATGCAAAATTCTCCATAAATTGACTGGGTAATTCCACCGCATCCCATGGAACACCATTAATTCCGGATATACTTGGAAGATCAACTTTTGTAAGGAGGTGATGAAGCATATGGCCAAATTCATGAAACCAAGTGATTACATCGTTGTGTGTTAACAATGATATACCTTTGTCATTTGGAGCAGTGAAATTACATACGAGGTAACCAATCGGGAGAGTTCTATTACCATGTATATTTTTTCTTATAACGCATTCATCCATCCAGGCCCCACTTCGCTTTCCATTTCTTGCAAAAAGATCTATATAGAAACCTCCAATAATCTCTCCTTTAGAATTGGATACCTCAACAAATTCAACACTTTCATGCCAAACAGAGATATCTGGATTAATCTCAAACGAGATACCAAATAATGATTTAGCGACATCAAACATACCTTTTTGCACATTTGATTTTTGAAAATATTGTTTCAGTTCATCATCCGATACAGAAAAATTCTCTTGTTTTAATTTTTCAAGATAATAGGCGCTGTCCCATGCTTTCAATTCATGACCGGCAAAAGATTGGATCTCATCTATTTCTTTTTTTGCTGTTGCTTTGGTTCTTTCGGCTAAGTCGTATAAAAAATCGAACACTTCTGTCGTACTTTTTGCCATTTTGGTAGCGAGTGAATATTCTGCAAAGTTTTTAAATCCAACTAATTTTGATAGTTTCATTCTTAACGAGAGAATATCTTTTATGTTATTTGAATTATCCCATTTTTTATTATCAGATTGGTCAGACGCCCTCGTTGACCATGCTCTGTAAAATTTTTCTCTCAATTTTCTGCTATCACCATGCGTCATAATGGCATGATAGGTTGGATAATCTAGTGCAAATCTCCATCCAGATTTATTTTTCTCTTCAGAACGAAGCTTTGCCTGCTGCAATATTTCGTCAGTGACTCCAGAAATTTCAGATTTATTGTCAGTAAAATAAAACCATGAATCAGTTGAATCTTGGACATTTTGACCAAATGTCGCTTGCACGATACTTAATTGTTTCTTTAATTCTTTGAATTTTTGTTGTTTGTTTTTACTTAAATTCACTCCATTGAGTGCGAAGCTTTTTAATTCTTTTTCTAGTAGCGTGAATTCAGGGCAATGTTTATCTTTAAGATTATCCATTATGAAACTGTATGCCTTCTGCAGGTCAGAATTTTGAGACAACTCAGTTCCATAGTCAGTAAGTAATGGGATACATGCATTATATGCTTCTCGCCATTCTGCATCGCCCATGACATTTTGCAAATGACTAATTGGAGAAAAAACTTTACTGAGGTTATGATGCATTTCTTCAATCTCAGCTACCAATGAAAAATTTGGTTTTGTATTTTCTTCAATTAGATTCTTTATTCTTTTTCTTTGTTTGATTAACAGAGACGAAACATTTGATCTGGTATCTTCGGCAGACAAGTCTATAAAATTAGGTAATGTAGTTTGGTATTGAGTTGATTCAGGCATAATATACTTTAATTGATTTTCCAAATTTGATTTTAACAAAGACTTAACTATCAAACACTAGTAATTTAAGGGGATTGTTTTGAAAACTGCATTTGATCTAATTGTAATTGGCGGAGGAAGTGGAGGACTTGCTTGCGCCCAGAGAGCCGCTGAATATGGTGCAAGTGTTGCTCTAATAGAAAAAGCGCCCCTTGGGGGAACTTGTGTGAATGTTGGATGCGTTCCCAAAAAAGTAATGTGGTATGCGTCACACCTAACGCATCAATTACAATTAGCAGCAGATTATGGTTTTGATGTTGCTGTGGAATCACATGATTGGAAATCACTTAAAGAGAAAAGAGACGCATATATAAAAAGACTGAATAAAATATATGAAACAAATTTAAATAAACGAAATATTTATTTGATTAGAGGCGAGGCCCGTTTTGAGAATGAGGAAACCATCACTGTTTCCGAGAAAAAATATACCGCTAGACATATTGTTATAGCCACTGGAGGCCAACCAATAGTTCCTGAAATCGATGGCGCAGAATATGGCATAACCTCGGATGGCTTTTTTGAATTAGAAGAACAACCCAGAGATGTGTGTATTGTGGGAAGTGGCTATATTGCTATAGAGTTCGCTGGAATGCTCGCAGCGATGGGTTCCAATGTGAATCTTTCTATTAGAACAGAATCCATCCTTCGTACTTTTGATTCAATGTTGAGTGAGAATCTAAAAAAAATAATGTTGCATTATGGCGTCAAAATAAATACAAATAAGACGCCCATTTCTCTAGGAAAAGAAAACGGCAAATTGGTTTTAATTACGGCTGATGGTCTTCAATCACAACCTTATGACTCATTGATATGGGCAATTGGAAGATCTCCTGCTACGGCTAATTTAAACTTATCTGCTGTCTCTATTCATTCGGACGAGAGTGGATATATTCCAGTTGATAAATTTCAAAATACAAATGTAGAAAATATTTATGCAATAGGTGATGTCATTGGTAAAGAGCAGCTTACACCAGTTGCAATAGCTGCAGGAAGGAGATTATCAGATCGTTTATTCAATCGAATGAAGGATAGACACTTAGATTATTCAATGATACCAACTGTTGTATTCAGCCACCCTCCGATAGGAACGGTTGGAATGACTGAAAAAGAAGCGAAAGAGAAATTCAAAGATGATATAAAAGTCTATACCTCTGTTTTCAATCCTATGATCTATGCACTCAGTGATGATAATAAGAAAATTCAATCATCTATGAAATTGATAACGCAAGGAAAAAATGAGCGAATAATCGGATGCCATGTTATCGGAGAGGGGGCTGATGAGATGCTACAAGGATTTGCTGTAGCAATAAAAAAAGGTGCAACAAAACAAGAATTTGACGATACAGTTGCCATTCATCCGACTAGCGCCGAAGAATTTGTGACGATGAGGTAACGTTAAGTTGTTTTAATATAGCAGAGGTATCTGGTCTGATTTTTTTCCATATAAGATATGATTCTGCTGCTTGCTCAATCAGCATTCCCCATCCTTGTATAGCAAAATTTGCACCGTTTTTCATTGCCCATAACATGAATTGTGTTGGTGATGAGTTATAAGAGAGGTCATAACAGATGGATGATTTTGATATTATATTTTTTGATAGTGCTATATCTTTATTATGCGTATCAAATGAAATCGCATTAATTATTAAATCAAAATTCCCTTTTTCATTAAGCTCTTCTATGGTACATGTTTTTATTGATGCTTCATTTGAGAAATCTTTTGATATTTTTTCAGCGTGAGAGATGGTTCGATTTGCGATTTCAATATGCGATGGATTCTCTTTGATTAATGATCCGATGATACCTCGAACTGCACCTCCGGCACCCAGTATTAGAATCTTCTTATTTTTAATTTCAACTTGAAAATTATTACAGAGATCAGCGATTAAGCCAATACCATCTGTGTTATCACCTATAATTTCATTGCCATTAAAATAAATTGTATTAATTGCTTTTGCTTGAATTGCATTCGGACTTAGCACACTAACTGAATTCATTGCCGACATTTTATGAGGCAAGGTAATATTGAGACCTCTGCCACCACTTGAATGAAAATCGATAATAAACTGTTTTAGATTATCGGCTTTTATGTGGTATTTGTTGTAATCTATTTTTTCGTTAAATTGTTGTGCAAACAATTTATGGATTTCAGGAGACCGACTATGAGAGATCGGATCACCGATGACTCCGTATTTCTCTTTAAGTTTATTATTCATTAATTATTATAAGAGTATTTTTTACTCATTCTTTGAGCCATTGTGCAATCTCAATAGCATTATAGGTGAATATACCTGACGCTCCAGATCGTTTTATAGATAGAACAGATTCCATGACAGATTCTTTATGACAAAGGTAGCCAGCGTTAGCAGCTGCTTTTAACATCGCATATTCACCGCTTACCTGAAAAGCAAAGACTGGACAGGCAAATTCTGATTTTATTTTTAAAATTATATCCTGGTACATCATTGCCGGTTTAATCATTACAATGTCAGCACCCTCGCTTATGTCTAAGGCCACCTCTCTGAGACTTTCATCAGAATTTCTTGGATCCATTTGGTAATTATTTTTATTACCTGTAGCTAGGCTATCACTTGAATTAACGGCGTCTCTAAAAGGTCCATAAAAGCATGACGCGTATTTGGCGGCATAAGATAAAATTAATGTATTATGAAAATTATTCTTTTCTAATTCTGCTCTAATTGCTCCAATTCTGCCGTCCATCATATCTGAGGGAGCAACAATATCAGCACCAGCTTCTGCATGTGAAAGGGCCTGCTTTTTGAGAATCTGTATCGTTTTATCATTTGTAACATAGTTATTATCATCAATAATGCCGTCTTGACCATGAGTAGTATAGGGATCGAGAGCTACATCAGTGATAACAAGCAGCTCAGGAAATTCAGATTTCAATTTTGCTATCGTCTTTTGTATTAATCCGTCTGATTTATATGCCTCTTCTCCATTACTGGATTTATATTTTTTATCGATAACTGGAAATAGTGCGATCGCATGAATTCCGTGCAATACCAATTTTTCTGCAGTTTGCATAAGATCATTCATGCATAATCTTTTTATGTCTGGCATTAGCTCTATGTTTTCGCTGTTATTTTTATCAGTGATGAATACAGGATATATAAGATCATTTACATTTAATGATGTTTCTTCCACTAATTCACGTATCGCTCTTGTCTTTCTTAATCGACGCATTCTTGTGTTTGGATACTGGTTTAAATTATTATTTTTCATGAGCTTAAATCAATCTAACTATATTTTATAAAGTATTATAAACCGACATATTACAACAAATTGATTTTATTTAATGGTCAATCTAATTTGATTTGATTAGATTAAAGTTTATGGCATTTAATTCATTAATAAGTTTTTTGCTATCGGATACATTTAATCCAGTGAGTGGAGGCCTTAAAATATTCCAATTTTTGTCTTCACAAAAATGACTTACGATGCATTTTAATGCAGGTATTAGCGGATAACTTTGCACGATGTTTCGTAAAACATTTAATTCCTCTTGCATATCTATGGAGTCTGATTTTTCCCAATATTTATAAACATCAAATATTTTTTTTGGATTTATATTTGCTGTGGCCGAGATACAGCCAGCCCCACCATTTTGCATAGTTTTCAATAGAAATGATTCGCTGCCTGCAAAAATACTAAAATTATCCCAATTCTCATCGAGCATATTTTGAGTGTTACTCCAATCACCGGAACTATCTTTTATTCCAGCGACGTATCGAGGATATCTTTTGAGAAGTTTTTCAATTAACTGCAAGCTTATTCCTACCATAGCAATTGGTGGAATGTGATATAAATAAATCCTTAGTCTGTCGTCATTTACTGAATCAATCACATTCGAAAAGTATTCAAGCAAACCATCATCATTTACTGCTTTATAATAGAATGGAGGAAGCATTAAAACACCAGAGCATCCTAATTTCACGGCATGTTTAGTTAATTTAATGGTATCTGACAACGCGCAGCAGCCTGTTCCTGGCATGAGTTTATTTGGGTCGATACCATATTCAACTAATTTATTAAGTAAGAATATTTTTTCATCAACAGACAATGAATTTGCTTCGCTATTTGTTCCAAATACAGCAAGACCCACTTCCTGTGAAATCAGCCATTCACACTGATGAATCAATTTTTTGTAATCGACACTTAAATCAGGATTAAACGGTGTAATTACCGGGCTAAAAACACCTTTCAATTGTTCTATTTGTATTTCTTTTATCATTTATTAGAATTTAGCCAATTTTGAGGTTTGAGATAATTATCATATAGATCTTTTTCTGGCGAGTTATCTTTAGGGGACCAATTATACTCCCATCTAACAGCCGGAGGAAGTGACATAAGAATTGACTCAGTTCTACCATCAGTTTGAAGACCAAAAAGTGTCCCTCGGTCATATAAGAGGTTAAATTCTACATATCGTCCTCTTCTATATAACTGAAAGTCCTTATGATGCTTATTGTATTGGTGATCTTTTCTGGCATTCACTATAGGGAAATACGCTTTAACAAATTGTTGACCCACAGACTGGATAAATTGAAAAGATTTATCAAAACCCAGTTCATTGAAGTCATCAAAGAATAAACCGCCAACTCCACGTGTTTCTTGCCTGTGTTTTAGATAGAAATATTCATCACACCATTTTTTGAATTTAAAATAATATTTCTCATCAAAATCTTTACATGCATTATAAGCGCATTGATGCCAAGAAATAACGTCTTCTTTGAATGGATAATATGGCGTTAAGTCAAATCCACCTCCAAACCACCATACCGTGTTACCTTTTTTATTTTCAGCTGAGAAATACCTAAGATTCGCATGAGTCGTCGGAATAAATGGATTTTCAGGATGCATAACTAATGACAAACCCATTGCTTCGTAATTACTATCCATTAGTTCTGGCCTGAGCTTTGTTGCTGTTTCAGGAAGTTTTGACCCACTAACATGAGAAAAATTTACTCCAGCTTGTTCAAATATCTCTCCATTTTTAAAAATCCGGCTTTGTCCACCACCACCTTCTTCTCTTCTCCAATCGTCAACTTGAATTGAAGTACTACTATCAATATTTTTTACACTTGATGAAATCTTATCTTGTAATTTCAGAAGATATCTTTTGACCTCCGTTGTATTTGAGTCTTTTTTTTTCATCATCTAGGTCGGATTATTTCTTGAGTATCAATACATTTTATCATTGAGGATCCATTTTTCATGCCACATTCGCCAGCTACAATATAGTCTACTATGTCACAAAATTGCTCTTGGAGTGAATTTTGATTGCTCGGAGGTTGCTCGCCAGACATGTTAGCGCTTGTTGAGATTAATGAGGAACCTGAAATATCACAAAGGGCAGCTGCTATAGGATGTTTTGTTAATCTGATTGCTATTGAATCATGCTCGCCACTTACCCAGATTGGAACTTGGTTTGTTTTTTTTACTATCCAGGTAACTACTTCCGATTCATTTTTGATTCTGTTTACATGAGCAGAGGTAAGATTTACCCAACCTTTTAGTTGATGGAGTGATGAAACGATCACGATCAATCCATTTTTAATATCTCTTTTCTTTATATTTAAAATCCTATTTACAGCTTCGTAATTATCAGGGAGGCAACCTAAGCCAAAAACACCTTCAGTAGGATAGGCTATTACGCCTCCGTTCATAACAACCTTAGCGCCTTGTTCTATATGTTTTGATTCTTTTTTGGACAATTTAATTATCGTCAGTTACGTAAGCTATGATATTAGCTCTTTAGTGATTCTTCCCAATGACCATTTGTATATGTGGCTGTCCATTTTGTTTTCTTACCATCTTTTTCAGATGCGACATAATGAATATCATCATTTTTGTTGTATCTAATGATATATGGATTTCCATCTTTATCGTTTATAGGAGCGCTAATTAAATATAAGTGCTTATTTTTATTTGGTAGATATTTACAGGCATCAATCAACCGATCTTTCAAACTGTTTATTTCTGATACTTTTGGTGCCCGGGTTTCCCTGTTTTTTGGAAATTTACTTGCAGCAAGAAATAATCCTTTCATACTATCTCTAAGTAGAAAATGATCTTCGCATTTTTCGCAAAGCAATTCAGGAATACTAATCGGCTCCATAGTTATAGGTTTGGGCTCCCCATTTCTTTGGAGTTGACGAGTTGTTCCGCATTCTTCGTTCTGACAGTTAAAATATTTTCCAAATCTTCCAGTATTTAATTGCATTTCTGACCCACATTTATGACATTCCAATATAGGACCATCATAACCTTTTATTTTAAATTTACCCTCTTCCACAGAAAACCCACTGCAATCAGGGTTCTTTCCACAAACATGTAATTTTCTGTTTTCGTCTATAAGAAAATTATCCATACTGGTATTGCACAATTCACATCTTTTTTTGATAAGTAAATTCTGTGCTTCATCATTGTCATCTATACTGATTGCTTCATCTCCAGATATGAGATTTAGGGTTTTTTTACATTTTTCATCACCAGTGTTGTTATAACCTGTGCATCCAAGAAAGACACCATTGGAAGAATTTCTTATAACCATATTATGCTTTTCACATTCAGGGCATATAATATTTGTCTCGATTGGTTTGTTAGGCTTCATACCGTTTTCATCATCAGAGGCTGAAATTAAATCTTTTTGGAAGGCATCATAAAAGTGATTAAGCACAATCTTCCAATCGAGTTCTCCATTGGCGACTTTATCCAGATCGTTTTCAAAATTTGCAGTAAAGTCATAGTTCATAATGTCATCAAAGCTTTCTATTAATCTTTCTGTAACGATGTGCCCGATTTTCTTTACAAAAAATCGTCGATTTTGTATTTCTACATAACCTCTGTCTTGAATTGTGGATATAATTTGTGCGTATGTAGAAGGCCTTCCAATTCCTTTTTTTTCGAGCTCTTTTACTAATGCAGCTTCTGAAAATCTTGCCGGCGGTTTAGTGAATTTTTGTTCTTTATTTAGAGCATCTAACGATAGAATTTCACCCTTGGAAAGTGGAGGTAAAATTGCATCATCTTGGTTTGATGGCCTTGCAATTCTGGTATAGCCATCAAATACAACCTCTCGACCTTTTGCAGTGAATATATAGTTATCAAGAGTTATTTTGGCTGATGTAGATAGATACTCTGCATCTTTCATCTGACAAGCAATATATTGTTGCCATATAAGTTCATAGAGCTTGGTTTCTTCATCACTGACATTAACTAAATCAGACGCTCGAATAAAAGCACTCGTAGGTCTTATTGCTTCGTGTGCTTCTTGGGCATTTTCTGTACCTGAGTATATTCTTGGTGCTTCATTTAAATAATTTTTTCCAATCTTAATGTCTATGTAATTCCTAGCATCATCAATAGACTCTTTGCTCAAGCTTGGTGCGTCTGTTCTCATGTAGGTTATATAGCCTGCTTCGTAAAGTTTTTGAGCAACTCGCATTGTTCTCTTAACGTTATAACTCAATCTTGTTGACGCTGCTTGCTGGAGTGTTGAGGTGATAAATGGCGCTTTTGGTTTTGCTTTAGTGGGTGTTTTTACAATGTCATTAATGGATAAATCACTACTTTTTATTAATTGTTCGATTTTATCTGCTTCATCTTTAGACAGAAGAGGATCGGATTTTTTTCTTAGCAATGAAAATGAAATTTTATTATTTTCACTATTTAAAACATCCATTGAAATTTCCCAAAATTCTTTTGGTACAAATTCCTGTATCAACCTCTCTCTTTCATCTAATAATCTCAATGCTACAGATTGAACTCTTCCTGCCGATAATCCTCTGGCTATTTTTTTCCAAAGAAGAGGTGAAAGTTCGAATCCAACAACTCGATCTAAAAATCTTCTGGCTTGTTGGGCCATGACTAAATTACTATCAATTTCCTTTGGATCAGCGAATGATTCAAGAATTGAATTTTTTGTAATTTGATTAAATCGAACTCTAGAGTAATTGTATTTTTTTGAACCGAGAGCTTCTTTCAAATGCCACGCAATAGCCTCTCCCTCTCTATCCAAATCAGTTGCCAAATATATGTGATCAACATTTTTTGCCGCTTTTTTAAGCTCTTTTACTACTTTTTCTTTCTCAGGAATTATTTCATAATCAACCTTCCACTCGTTATCTGGGTCAACCCCCATTCGTCTTATTAGCCTTAATCTATCGTTTTTAATTTTAAGTTGCTGTTTCTCATTTTCAGGGAGATTTTTTGGAATCGTTGATCTCTTTTGAGTTTTACGTTTTCCTTTAGGGAGATCTCTGACATGACCCACGCTGGATTTGACAATGAATTCATTGCCTAAATATTTGGAAATTGTTCTGGCTTTTGCCGGAGACTCAACTATTACAAGACTACTCATTCTGTTTGTGTTAATTCCATAATATTTTTAATGAAGAAAATCTTCATTTGATTCAAAAATTAAATCTTCCATTTTGGAGTATGCTTTTTCTTGGCCTGGTTGACTGAAAAGTATCATTAGCACAATCCATTTTATCTGCTCAATATTAATTTCACTTGTGTCCAAAGCGAGCAGTCTATCAATTAGTAGCTCTCTTTGTGTTGTCGTTAGGATATTTATTTGCTCCAAATAGTATATAAAGCCTCTACAACTTGTATCAAGACGATTCATCTCAATATCATTATATAGCCTACTTGAAGCATTATCATGAAGGTCGCCTATGATTTCATTATTTTCGGCTAACTTATCTAACCAGTCAAAAGCTTTTTCGATTTCACTGACACTAAAACCGGCCTTAACCAAATCTGTTTTTAAATCATTGTGATTGATTTCAGGTATATCTTGGGTTTCGATATAGGTTTCGAATAGATACATCAAAACATCAAGAACACTTTCTCTCATATATAGTTTTCCTTATGAATTATTTTCTGATATTTCATTATTGTGCTTATAAATTAAGATTCAATAGTCCATACCTGAAATATGGAGCATGGAGCAAACTTAATCAATCGTCAATGTATGTGTAATATTATTTTAAATCTAATTGACAGTTCTGACTATTAACTAAAATAGTGTTTATATATAATTAATTCTTAAATATAGAGTATAAGACAATGACAATATTGAAGATTCTGGAATTTCCGGACCCTAAGCTCAGGATAACAGCATCCCCAATTGATACTTTTAATGATGAGCTACAAGAGACCATAGATGATATGTTTGAAACAATGTACGCAGCTCCAGGTATTGGATTGGCAGCTACACAAGTTGATATTCATAAGCGTTTATTAGTAACGGATATTTCTGCAGAAAAAAATCAACCTTATGTAATGATTAATCCTGAAGTTACAAAAAACGAAGGAAATATTAATTCAAATGAAGGATGTCTATCTATTCCTGGGTATCAAGATGATGTTGCGCGTTATGAGACAATTTCAATTAAATATCTTGATCGTCATGGCGTATCTCATGAAGAAGAGCTAAATGGGCTCTTAGCTATTTGTGTGCAACATGAAATTGATCATCTTAACGGCAAGTTATTTATTGATTATTTATCAGAAGCAAAAAGGCAGAAAATCAGAAAACTAATCCAAAAACAAGAAAAATACTCTACCAATACAGAATCTGCTGGCTGAATTTGCATAATTATTCGTGAATAATACAAATGTTTAGAATCATTTTTGCAGGCACTCCAGAATTCGCTGTTCCTTCCTTGAATGCACTAGTTAAGATTGGCTTAAAACCATCTCATGTCATCACTCAACCTGATAGAAAATCAGGCAGAGGTAAAAAAATATCTAAAAGTGCTGTAAAATTATGTTCTGAAAAACATAAGATTCCTGTTTTACAACCAAAATCAATCATCGATGCAAAATTTCTTAATCTAATTAAAGAAATTAATCCTGATATGATTGTTGTCGTTGCCTATGGAATTATATTTCATGAAGAGCTCTTAAAAATTCCAAAAATAGGATGTATCAACATTCATGCATCCTTATTACCCAGATGGAGGGGAGCTTCTCCGATTCAATCATGCATTATGAATGGTGATTTAAAAACTGGTGTCACAATAATGAAAATGGAAAAAGGGTTGGATAATGGGCCAATCTATTCTCACCATAAAATTAAACTTAACCAAACAGAGACAGCTGATCACTTAAATAAAAAGCTTGCTGACTTGGGCGCAGAAGCAATCAAGTCAGATCTCGAGTCAATATTATTAGGGAATATCAAATTTAAATCTCAAAATGAAAATGAAGCATGTTACACAGGTAAAATAAAAAAAAGCAATGCTCTGATGGATTGGAAAAATTCATCAAAAAGTCTTGAAAGGCATGTCAGAGCTTTTAATTCTATTCCTGGAGCCTACTTCATGTATGGCGATGAGCCCATTAAATGCTGGAAAGCAGAAGCAAAAAAAAATAACGCAAAACCAGGACATATAATTTCAGCTGACAAAAGAGGAATTGAAGTCGCTTGTGGCAAAGGATCACTAGTCATACATGAACTTCAGAGGCCTGGTAAAAATAGGATATCTGCAGCCGAATTTTGTGATCAAGTATACAGTGCAAATAAACCTCTTTTGAGTTTATAACCATGGAAAATAAGGATAGTGTGCTAATACGTGCAAAATCTTCCGATGTTGTACATAGCGTTATTTATAAAAAAGTTTCCCTTGATAAAGCAATTCACGATGCCATAAAAAAAATTCATGGTAATGATGTCTCTCTATTCAAAAATATCTGCTATGGGACCATCCGGTTTCATTGGGAATTAAAAAGTAAAATCAAAAGATTCTTAAAAACACCAATTAGGAAAAGAGATAAAATTGTCCAAATTCTTCTTGAGACAGCTATATTCCAAATTGATAGAACAAGGATACCAAATCATGCAGTTGTCTCATTGACTGTAGAGGCTGCAAAAAAATTAAAGAAAAAAAATCACACCGCATTCATTAACGGAATATTAAGAGCATATTTACGATCTAATAAGAAAATAAATGAAATTGAAGACGAAAATGAATTTAATCATCCAATTTGGATGATACAAAAAATTAAAAAAGATTGGCCAGATCACTGGAAAATAATTCTTGAGAGTAATAATGAAAAAGCGCCCATGTGGTTAAGAGTAAATCCGAAGAAAATTACTGCAAACAAATATATAGATATGATTGCCAGCGAAAATAATGTATCAAAAAGTAATCTTGGTTATATAGGTGATTGCAAATATTCCGTTTGTCTCAAAAATCCAATTCAAATTGATTCCCTTCCGAAGTTTTATGATGGATATGTTTCTATCCAAGATGGAGCAGCTCAGCTTGCAGTGGAATGTTTATTGAACGGAAAGGATGGTCGTATTTTAGACGCTTGTGCAGCTCCTGGAGGAAAAACAGGACAAATTTTAGAAAATATTGTTGAGTCATCTCAACTTACGGCAATTGAAATTGATCCGTTAAGAGCTAAATTGATTGATCAAAATTTGGAGAGGTTGGGGTATAAGAAGGATATTCTCATTAATGATCTTAATGATATTGAAAGCTGGTGGGATTCAGAGTTTTTTGACTTAATATTATTAGATGCGCCATGTTCATCTTCAGGTGTGATTAGAAGGCATCCAGATATTAAGCATTTAAGGAAAGTATCTGACATATCTGCATATCATAAGAAGCAACTAAAGATACTTAATTCTTTGTGGAGTACTTTATCTAAAAATGGGAGGATGATTTATGTTACTTGCTCTCTCTTCAGAGAAGAAAATGATGATGTAATCAATCAATTTAAGAAAAAACATGATAATGTTGCACATGGAGATTTGTTGCTAAATAACAACATAAAAAAACAAATGATTAAAACAGAATATGGTTACCAAGTATTACCTGGCATTATGAACATGGACGGGTTCTATTTTGCATGCTTGGAAAAAAAGAATTAAACAATGAGAAAATATATTACAAAAATAACGAAACTTGCCATTATATTAGGCGTATTTTCTTCATTTGATCTGTTGGCACAAATGAGGCCAAATCATGAGGGTTATTTTGATGTTCGATCTGCTAAGTCAGTTCTTATTGATCAAACGCATGTTTTGGACGCAAGATTACAATTATTTTTAAGTGACGAAGCTCTGAATGCACTTAATAGTGGCGTTCCTCTGACAATTGAATTAAGCATCGAATTCATAAGAGTGAGGAGGTTTATGCCTGATGATAAAGAAATTGAGCTGTCTTTCCAATTTGAGCTTGAATATAAGCCTCTAAGTCAGCGATATATTGTTAGAGATACTGTGAATGATACTCAGGATTCCTATGCAACATTATTTTCAGCTCTCAACAGATTAGGAAGAATTCAAAATTTATTTTTGGTAAATGATAACGAACTATCAAATGATTCTAATTACAGGATGAGACTCCAGGCTCTATTGAGCACAAAACAATACTCTGCACCATTGCGAATGTTGTTTTTTTGGAGAAGTCAATGGGACATTAAAAGCGAGTGGTACGAATGGCAACTCCAAAGATAAGGCCACTTCTTTATGCCATGATGAGCGCTTTCGGTGTTGGTTTAACTTTCATTGCGTTAATTATGTTGAGCCAGGCTGCTCAGAATTCAGAAAATTTTGATCAGCTTGCCAATTCAATCCTTTGGGTAAATATTCTATGCTTATTTGTGCTAATGGTTCTTTTGGTAGGAAATCTTTTTAGATTATTTCGTGATTATCAACAAAATATTCCAGGTTCTAGACTAAAAGCAAAAATGGTCGGTATGTTTGTGGGATTAGCTATAATTCCACTCTTAATTGTTTTTTATTTTTCGATGCAGTTTATTAATCGAGGCATAGATACTTGGTTTAATGTAGAAGTTGAGACTGGTCTTGATGATGCTCTTACTTTAAGCAGAAATGCACTTGCTATGCAGATGCGGGATCATTTGTCTGCCACAGAGCAAATTGCTCAGAGATTGAGAGAAACCAATAGCTCGCAATTCATTTATGAAATAGGGAAACTCAGAGAAGAAATTGGTGCTAGTGAGATTACCTTGTTTGGTCGAAACAGCCGAATATTAGCAACTAATTCTGATTTGTCAGTAAATAATGTTCCAAGTAGGGTTTCCAATGAGATCATGATGCAAATAAGACAGAATCGCCCGTATGTCAGTCTTGATCCACTTAGTAATGATGCTTATGAAATAAGAACTGCTGTTCCTCTAGTGGCTGAAAATATGCCGGATATAATTGGGATAATTAGAGCACGATTTCCTGTGTCACAACGTATAGGTCGAATGGTTAATAGTATTGATTCCTCTTATACCGATTATAAAAGAATAGTTTATCTTCGAGAACCATTAAAAAGAACATTTAGTTTGACATTGACTGCGGTACTAATGATTTCATTATTAGCTTCAATTTTTGGGGCTTTTGTCCTTTCAAGAAGACTAGTTTCTCCGATACAAAATTTAGTTGAAGGTACAAAAGCGGTAGCCAAGGGTGATTTTGATATGAGATTGCCTGTACCAGGAAAAGATGAGATTGGTTTCTTGATAAATTCTTTCAATGAGATGACTAAAGGGTTATCAATAGCAAGAAAACAAGCAAGTTTGAGCCAAAACTTGGTTGAAGCAGAAAGAGCAAATTTAGAAATTATATTAGCGAGCCTGTCCACTGGAGTAATTTCACTCGAGTCTGATCTAAAAATAAGAACTGCAAATAAAGCAGCTGGCTCTATTTTAAATGTTGACTTTTCAGAGAGCAGAGGGGAATTACTCTCTAATTTAGCAAAAGAGCACAATGTCCTTAATGAATTATTTGTTGTGATAAAAAAGTATCTTGATGAAGGTAATATGGTTTGGCATGAGCAAATTATTGTCCACTCCGATACAGGGAGAAGAATATTGACATGTGCATGCTCTGACCTCTCAAATGACACAATGGAGAATGAAGGTCTTGTCGTTGTATTTGATGACATAACAATTCAAATTCAATCTCAACGTGATGCTGCATGGGGCGAGGTTGCCAGAAGATTAGCACATGAAATCAAGAATCCACTCACGCCAATTCAGTTATCTGCTGAAAGGGTAAGAAGAAAATACTTAAATACGATGCCTAAAGAAGATGCTGAAATTTTAGATCGTTCAACTCATATAATTGTTGAACAGGTTGCAGCGTTAAAAGAGATGGTAAATGCATTCAGTGATTATGCGCGCTCTCCTGATATGGAGATTGTGACGATAAATATAGCTATTCTTTTGAGAGAAATTATTGATCTCTATCAAGAGCAAGAATCCAAAATTAATATTACATTCGATATTGATTCAGATGATTTAAAGTTTGACGCTGATCCAGGCAGGATAAGACAAATTATCCATAATCTTGTCAGAAATTCTATTGAAGCCATTCCTGAAGATATAGCGGGAACAATATCTGTGAATGTAAAACAATGCGATATTAACAATATTAAAATGATTGAGATTTGTATAGAAGATAATGGATCTGGCTTTGATAAAAATTCTTTAGGTCAAATATTTGATCCGTATGTTACATCTAAATCAAAGGGTACAGGTCTTGGGTTAGCTATAGTTAAAAAACTAGTTGAAGAGCATATGGGCTTTATAGAAGCTGAAAATGCAAAAAAACAGGGTGCTGTGATAAAAATATTTATGCCAGAAAACGAAAAAATGAGAGAGAAAATGATTTCCAGTTTTAAGCATAAAAAAGACAATGGAGTACATTCATTATGAGCTCAATGAGTGTTTTGGTTGTTGATGATGAATTAGATATAAGAGAGTTAATTAGTGAAATTCTCTCTGAAGAGGGCTACGATGTAACAGTTGCATCATCTGCATCAGAAGCCAATAGAAAAAGATCGAAAAAAGAATTCGATTTGATTTTATTGGATATATGGATGCCTGAAACTGATGGGATATCACTCTTAAAGCAATGGTCAGAGGAGGAGAATCTCAATTCTGAGGTAGTAATGATGTCAGGCCATGGAACAGTCGATACTGCAATTGAATCAACACATTTAGGCGCTTCAAATTTTGTTGAAAAACCACTTTCTATAGCGAAATTACTTCGAACCGTTGAGGGTGCGTTAACAGAACGAAAGAAAAAAACTAATCCAAAACGATCAATTGACAACGCTTCTTTCGTATCAATAGGACATAGCGATCTTCTTAAAGATTTTAGGAAAGAACTTAGTAGAGTTGCTAAAGTAGACTCCTCAATTTTGATAATTGGCGAAGATGGAACAGGAAGAGAGGCTTATGCGAATTATGTTCATAATATAAGCGATCGTTCTATGAATAATTGTATTACATTAGATTCTTCATCACTATCTGAAGAAGTATTAAAAGATGAAATTTTAGGATCAGGTAAAAGTGAAAAAATAACACTAGGTATTATTGATAAATTACAAAATGGAACATTGATTCTTAAAAATCTTGCTGAGTTCAATCTTAATGCTCAGCTTATTATTAATAATATTCTAGAAACGAATATCTTTAATATAAATGGCGGAAAAGAGAAAATTCAATGTAATTTTAGGACGATTGCAATCGTTAATGAAAATTACCTAAATCAAGTAAGAGAAGGAAGATTGAAGCGTGAATTAATATCAAATCTTAATATTCAAACAATTAAGGTTCCTCCTCTAAGAGAACATGCTGAGGATATTCCAGATTTCATTAAATTTTATACAGATCAACTTTCCGAAGCACAAGAATTGACATACAGACGTTTTACAGTTGCAGCACAAAATCGATTAAGAAATTTCCCCTGGCCTGGAAATCATATTGAGTTAAAAAATATAATAGAGAGACTCTTAGTAAAAGGTATAACAGATGATGTTACTCTTGATGAAACAGAAGAAGAGTTAAAAAAAGAGATAGATAAAGATCCTGTAGAATCATTGATAAAACAAGATCTTTTATCTTTGCCTCTTAAAGAAGCTCGTGAACAATTTGAAAAAGCATACCTTCAGCAGCAATTGATACTATGCGATGGTAAAGTTGGTAAATTAGCTAAAAGAGTCGGTGTTGAGCGAACACATCTATATCGAAAATTAAAGTCATTACAAATAGATATAAAAACAAAAGACAATCCATAAAATAAAGAAAAAATAGGAGTTTGTAGGTATGGAAAATAAAATTTCACTCAAAAGTTCTTTTGATTTGATATTCGCTATTTTATCAGCTTTAGGATTTTTAGCTGTAATACAAACATTTGTTATTGGTAAACATTACATTATTCCAACCGCAATTTTGTTTATCACTATCTTGATTTCAAATTTATCTTACTATGGATTCAAAAACAAAAGGGTGGCAAAGAAAATACTGTTTTGGATTTTTTTTATTTTTGATATCCATTTATTCTTTGCATTATTTTTCAGCGTTAAATACAGGACTTTGCTCGGAGATAGTTTTGAAATTATCTGCATATCTCTTCTATTGCTCTTTTCATACCTATTAGTTCAATATAATAAAAGAAACCAACTCTTTTAGTTCTTTATTTACATTGAAGAAGGGCTTGAAACACCGAGTAGTTCTAACCCTGATGAGATGATAATTTGAGTTGCAATTATTAAATTCAGTCTGGCATCTCTTAATTTTTCATCATCAACAATAAAAGTTGAATCATTATAGTATGAATGGAATTCATTAGCTAAGTCACGCAGGTACTGAGCTAGGCTATGTGGAGAATGATTTTTTGCAGCTGTATTAATAACTTCAGAGTATTTAGATAGAGCAACCATCAAATTTCTTTCTTTTTTTGTAGAAAGTAGATTTAAATTTGAAGATCCATTGTCTTTGTCATGATCAAGTGACTGCTCCTTAAGTTGACGCAAAACACTAGCTATTCTGGCATGTGCATATTGTATATAGTAAACGGGATTTTCATTCGACTTACTTTTTGCTAGCTCTAAATCGAAATCTAAATGTTGCTCATTTGAACGCATAATATAAAAAAATCTGGCCGCATCATTACCAACTTCGTCTCTAAGCTGCCTGAGAGAAACGAATTCACCGGATCTCGTTGACATTGATAATTTTTCTCCATCTCTAAACAAAGAGACGAATTGAACTAATTCAACTTGAAGATCATTTGGATTATGCTCCATCGCTTCTAAGCCTGCTTTCACTCTAGCTATATATCCATGATGATCTGAACCAAGAATATCTATTAGTGTATCGTATCCTCTTACTTTTTTATCGTGGTGATAAACAATGTCAGATGTAAAATATGTCTTATTTTTATTTTCTCGAACTACAACTCGATCTTTTTCATCCCCATGGTCTTCTGCCTTAAACCATATTGCTCCTTCTTTTTCGTACAGATAGTTGTTTTCATCAAGGATTTTTAATACTTTGTCTGTGTCACCTTTATTTTCAAGTTCTTGTTCTGAAAACCATGAGTCAAAAATTACTCCAAACTCTTCGAGATCAACTCTTATGTCAGATTTGATTGATTCAAGTGATTGATTTCTTATTTTATTAAAAACTTTTATTCCAATAATATTTTTAGTGTTCTCAATGAGATCATCAATATACTTTTCAGGATCTTCAGCATCATTAATTGATGGAAGAAATTTAGATAACATGGTTTGATCTATTTTGATCTTTTGTTTGATTGTTTCAGAAATGATTTTAATGTATTGACCTTGATAGCCAGAAGTAGGCATTTTTATTTTAATATTTTTATTCTTTAGTAAATGAATTATTACACTGATACATAATATATCCATTTGTCTTCCAGCATCATTTACATAATATTCACGAGTAACATCATAACCAACAGCTTCTAAAATATTTCCTAAAGATGCACCATAAGCGGCATGTCTTCCATGTCCGACATGAAGAGGTCCTGTTGGGTTTGCGGATACAAATTCTAAAAGAATTTTTTCTTTTTTTTGATTAAATTTTTTCTTATTAGATAGAATATCCCGTATTTCTGAATGATAAGCTGAATTATCAAGATGAAAGTTAATAAAACCAGGCCCAGCGATTTCTATTTTATTTATGAGTTTATCTTGAGGTATATTGTCTGCTATTTCTTTAGCTAATTCTCGGGGATTTTTTCTCAATGATTTTGCCACTCGCATAGCAATGTTACTGGTAAAATCACCATGCTTATAGTCACGAGTTCTTTCAACAGAGTCTGAGATTATATTCTGTTGATTTATTTTTTTTATCTTTGGTATTTTGGCAATACCTGACTCAATAGCTTTTATGATTGTTGTTTTCAATTACCGATCTCTTATTTAATCGCAGTTTCTTTTCTAGAATAATTCAATTGGATCTATATCCAATGACCATTTTACACGCCGAGTGATTTTTTTGCTTTCAATCTCTTGAATAAATGATGAAATACAATGATTGAGTATCTTTCTATTATTTGATTGTAGTAATAATTGGCCTCTGTATTTACCTGCTTTTTTTTCCATTGGCGCACTAACAGGACCAAGAATATCGATAGTTGAATTATTTGAAGAGAGAATGAGTTTGGATTTTTTTAAAAATTCCCATGTAAATTTTTTTTGATGAGATTCCGTTCTTAATAATGCTATATATGAATACGGTGGCCACCCAGTTTGTTTTCTCTCCTCTAAAATTAATCTAATAGCATTCTTGTATCCACCTTTAAACAAAGTCTCCCAAAATGGATGATCAGGATATTCTGTTTGAATTAATACTTGTCCTTTTTTATTTTCCCTGCCAGCTCTACCAGCAACTTGAGTAATGCTTTGAGCCAGACGTTCACTTCCTCTAAAATCGTTACTAAACAAACCTTGATCAGCATTAATGATTGCCACAAGTGTTAGTGATGAGAAATGATGACCTTTCGATAACATTTGTGTACCAATAAGTATCTTTGCTGTACCTGACTTCGCTGCCTCTAAAGCCTTATCAAGTGAATCTTTTAATTTGGTTGAATCGCTGTCGATTCTCATAATCCACTCACTAGAAAAATGTTTATTAAGTGCAGATTCAATCCTTTGTGTTCCCTGTCCCAAAGCAATATATTCTGAGCCACACACGTGGCATGAAGTCTTGAGTTTTTCCTTCGACCCACAATGGTGGCATATAAGAGAGTTTTTCGATTGATATACCGTCATTCTTGAATCGCATCTCTTACATTTCTCAATGTGGTTGCATGATTTACAAATCAGCGTTGGCGCATAACCCCGCCTGTTGACAAAAACCAAAATTTGACCGTTTTTTTTGAGGTGTTCATTCATTGTTTTTAGTAGCAAATCACTTATTCCATCTTTTGTTTTGTTTTTGTTTATATCTATTAGATGCATTGACGGTAATTTTGCTTCTCCAGCTCTCTCCGTAAGTTGTAGTTTTGTGTAAATATTTTTCTTACACTGATTAATGCTTTCGATTGAAGGAGTAGCGGATCCCAAAATTACAGGAATGTTACAGTGTTTCGCTTTTATTATTGCGAGATCTCTTGCAGAATATCTAAAACCTTCCTGTTGTTTGTATGAAACGTCATTTTCCTCATCTACAATGATAATGCCTAAATTTTTGAAGGGAGAGAATATTGCTGATCTTGTACCTAAAACGATTTCTGCTTTTGAATCACGAATCGCTTTCCAAGTAATGAATTTTTCGTTTTCTGTGCATGATGAATGAAACTGATGAGGAATTAGCCCAATTCTTTTAATTATTCTATTGATAAATTGACTGGTTAGCCCAATTTCAGGAACTAATATGAGGCATTGCTTGTCATTTTTGAGAGTATTTTTGATTAAATGCAAATAAACTTCTGTTTTTCCACTGCCTGTGACACCATCAATTAGGAACGTTTTAAATTTCTTTTCATTAATTATTGTGTTTACAGCATTGGCTTGTTCTGAATTTAAGTCTGGACCTGATGATGGTCTGATGTATTTTTGATTAACCCGATAATTATTAATAACTCTATCTTTTTTTACTAATTTTTTTTCAATTAACCCCTTGTAATATCTTCTCCAGTTAGGGGAGAGATTATTTAAATCTTTTTCATTTAATCTGACTTTAATTTTCAGTATTTCGAGAAGCTCGGCTTGTTTAGGGGCACTTTTTTTTAGATTGCTCGTTGAGCACGCCTTTCCATGGTTGGTAAGTGATAGTTGGTCAATATAACTAATTAAAGGAAAACCTTTTTTTAGTTGGACTGGAAGAGCTGCACTTATTACTTTCCCAATCGGGTATTGATAATAATTGCTAGCGAATGATATAAATTTCATATCATTCATACTAAGAATTGGTTCATTATCTATTATTGATATAAATGAACGTAATTTTGAGGATGGAATTCTAGTATTGTTACTAAACCCTATTATTATGCCTACTTTTTTCTGCTTACCAAATGGGACTAAAACACGACAACCTTTTTTTAGTTTAAATGTGCAGTTCTTATTTAATTTATAGTCGAATAACTTAAAGAGAGGAACATCAAGTGCTACTTTGATAATAGACTGTCTATGAATTAGTTTATCTTTAACTTCTGAGACCCTTATGTGTGCATAATTTATTAAATTGATTTTACTGACTGAATCAATTCAGATGCCATTTCCTGTCCATCACCGTAAAGCATTCTAGTTTGATCGAGAAAGAATAACGCATTCTCAATTCCTGAGAAACCAGCACCTTGTCCTCGTTTAACAACTATAACATTTTTTGCATAATCAGCATTAAGTATAGGCATCCCATATATTGGACTTGATGGATCTGTTCTTGCAACTGGATTAACAACATCATTTGCTCCAATTATTAGAGCCACATCTGCGGACTCAAATTCTGAGTTAATTTCATTTTCATCATAGATGATGTCATATGGGACTCCTGCTTCTGCAAGGAGAACATTCATATGTCCAGGCATTCTTCCGGCTACGGGATGAATAGCAAATTTCACATCGACATCTCGCTCGATGAGTAATTGTGTCAATTCCCAGACTTTATGTTGAGCTTGAGCAACTGCCATTCCGTAACCAGGAACAATTAATACTTTATTTGCAAATGCCATCATTACCCCAACATCAGTTGCATCAATTGGTTTCATTGATCCTGTCACTTCACTACCTTCTGCTGTAGTTTCTCCAAAACCTGAGAAAAGAACGTGTGCTAACGATCTATTCATTGCTTTTGCCATAAGTTGAGTAAGTAACGATCCAGCCGCACCTACAACTGTTCCAGCGATGATCATTGCAGGATTTTGCTGAACAAATCCCTCGAATGCTACAGCTAGTCCAGTGAAAGCATTGTAGAGTGATATCACAACAGGCATATCTGCTCCACCAATTGGGACTGTCATGGTGATACCCAATATCAGAGCAAGTAGAAAGAAAATTGAAACTATATTTCCTGAGCTATGTTGAATAGTGATATACGCACCGACAGCAAAAATAGCGATGAGAACTATAAAGTTTAGAGTTTGTTGTCCAGGAAATCTAAAAGTTGTATTTTTAAATCCTTGTAATTTTGCGAAAGCAACCAAGCTTCCACTGAAAGAGACAGCACCAATAAATCCACCAAGTATAGCCAAAATAGCGAAAGTTAGACCATGATCTTTGCCGCTAAAAAGTTCAATTGCTGCGATAGCAGCCGCAGCACCTCCACCCATTCCATTATAAAGTGCAATCATTTGTGGCATATCTGTCATTTCAACTTTTTTACCACTGATCCAGGCAATAACTCCACCTAGTCCAATAGCAACTATCATTAAAATAAAATTAGACATTCCTGGATAAAGAAACGTTACCAACGTAGCCAAAACCATTCCTGCACCAGCCCAAACAATGCCATTTCTCGCTGTAACTGGCGAACTCATTCTTTGTAAACCAAAGATAAAGAGTATGGCTGCTATGAAATAACTGGTATGGATTACTAACTGCAAATTCATTATATTCATGATTTCTTATCCTTGCTGCTTTTAAACATTTCTAGCATCCTTTCGGTTACAACATATCCACCGACCGCATTTCCTGCACCTAGAAATACTCCTAAAAACCCAATAATCTTTTCAAGTTCTGTTTCAGCTTGACCGAGTGCAATCATTGCACCAACAAGAACAATTCCATGAATGAAATTTGAGCCAGACATCAGTGGTGTGTGAAGTATTGCTGGTACTTTTCCGATTATCTCATAACCAACAAATGCTGCTAACATAAATATATAAAGCGCAATAAATCCATCAATCTGAATAATCTGTTCTATCATTATGAATCTCCTTGTATCATCTCTTTAGAAGATTTATGTTTAATTTCACCATCATGAGTAAGGTTGGATTTGGAGAAAACTTCATCTTCCCAATCAATATTTAATTCGCCATCTTTTATTGCAGGAGAAATAAAATTATATAAGTTTCTCGCATACATTTCGCTGGCATGCTTTCCTAGAGATGATGCAAGATTTATAGGCCCAACAATTTTTACATTTCCAGTCGATATTGTTTCACCAGCCTTCGTGAGCTCACAATTTCCTCCAGTCTCAGCCGCTAAATCAACTATTAATGCCCCAGACTTCATCTTTTTAACAGCTTCTTTTCTGATAATTTTTGGAGCGGGTTTTCCTGGGACTAAAGCAGTAGAAATTACAACGTCGCAATTTGCAATTTCATTTTCCAATGCCTCTTGTTGCTTCGTTTTTTCTTCATCAGTTAATTCTCTTGCATATCCTCCTTCACCATCAGCAGATACACCTGTATCTATGAATTTTGCTCCAAGAGATTCTATTTGTTCTTTTGTCGCGCTTCTCACATCATACCCTTTTACTATTGCGCCCAATCTTTTTGCAGTCGCAATTGCCTGAAGGCCTGCAACACCAGCTCCGATAACTAGAACTTGTGCGGGCCTGATTGTTCCGGCAGCCGTGGTTAGCATGGGAAAAAATTTATCGAGCGTGCTTGCTGCGATTAACACTGCTTGATAACCAGAGGCTGCTGCTTGGGATGAAAGAACATCCATGCTTTGTGCTCGAGATATTCTCGGCATAAGCTCCATCGCAAATGATGTATGTTTATTATCCAAAAAGGATTGCACCACCTCTTTATTAATATGACCAAATATCATTCCAATAACGTACGAATTTTGTTTTAAATTATCCGATTGCTCAGGACTAATTGGCTGAACTGTGAGTAGGAGATCAGACTTCTTTAGTACTTCTTTTTCATCTAAAAATTGAACATCTTCATATTCACTATCTAGATGATTAGATAATTTCCCCGCATCTTTTTCCATGAAAATTTGAGCTTTTAAAGAAACTAGTTTTTTTGCAATTTCCGGTGTTAATGCAACACGGGTTTCGCCTTCAACTCTCTCCTTGAGGACACCAATTGTCAGTGACATTTTTTCCTCCACCTTCATTAATTATGAAGTTGATAATATTAATACAAACCAAGATTTTTCTATAAAAAAGCGAATAATGACACAACCAATAGTGAATCTAAACAACTTTTTTTCAATTAATATATGATGATAAATATTTCTGGTTAAAGAGCAAAAATGCAATATTTAATTGATGCTAGTGTTTATGTTTTTCGAGCTCATTATTCAATGCCAGAAGACATCACCGACAATAAAGGGAACCCTATCAATGCTTTCTATGGCTTTTGTCGATTTATCGGTGATTTTATCGAAAGGAATAATCCAAAATATCTTGGAATTTTATTTGATGAGAGTCTCGAAAGCTCATTTAGAACAGAAATTTGCGCTGAATATAAAGCTAATAGAGAGCCAGCACCGATAGAGCTGAAAAGACAATTTCAACAGTGCAAAGAATTCGTTGACTTACTTGGTGTTTTTAATTGGAGTCATCCAAGATATGAGGCAGATGATCTAATTGGAACACTTGTTAGATTTGGTAGAGAGTCTGGAAGACCTTCAACCATTATTTCCAGAGATAAAGATCTCGCACAATTAATCGGGAAAGATGATATTTTTTGGGACTATACCGGTAAAGGAAAAATAGATTACAACAAAATACCCGATGTTTTTGGAGTAAAACCTGAACAAATAGCTGATTATTTAGCACTAGCTGGTGATGCCGTAGATAATATTTCCGGTGCGCCTGGGGTGGGAAAAAAAACAGCTGTCGCCCTCCTTCAACATTTTAATGATTTAGATAGCATCTATAGAAATTTGGATAGAATTTATAAAGTCCCGGTCAGAGGGTCAAAAACACTAGGAGCAAAGCTTGAGAAGCATTTTGACAAGGTAATGCTTTCAAGAAAACTTACTGGTATAGAATGTCATGTTGAAATAAAGAATATTAAGCAAAATTTACTTATTGAAAAACCAAATATAACTGGAATTAATGAATTGTATAGTGAGCTTGGAATTGGGACAGCACTCAGAAGGCAAGCTGAGAGGATTAATGACCTTCAGTCTCAGTAAGTGTTATTTCTTTGCACCTTTTTTTAAGGCTTCATCACGAGATATCTTAAGTTCTCTCTCGATATCGTCGTAACCAATCAATTCATCTACTTTTATCCAGTCCGAAATATTCTTGCGTATTAGATCGTACAAAAAAGTGATATGATCTTTTTCGGAATTAAGAGCGGAGATATAACGAATTTCTTTGCCACCCGCCTCTTGATATAGCTCGTTATTTTCCATAGCAATTTCTTCAAGTGTTTCTAGGCAATCGACTGAAAATCCTGGGCATATCACATCAATAATTCCAGCTTGGCTTTTCCCCCAAGACTTAAGGGTTTCGTCAGTATAAGGCTCTAGCCATTTTGTGGGACCAAGACGAGATTGAAAACTTACAAACCAGTCATTTTCATTTAACAACAGTTTTTTAGATATTAACCTTGCAGTTTTATAGCATTGACAATGATATGGATCACCATCAAGAAGCATTTTGTGCGGTAGCCCGTGAAAAGAAAATAGTAATTTTTCACCTCTACCATTTTTTTTCCAATGTTTTTTTATACTTTTTGAGATTGTCTCTATATATTCAGGCTCATCATGATAATGATTGAGATATCTAAATTCGGGTATCCAGCGCTGCCTTGAGAGTTCTTTTGTGATATTTTCAAAAACTGATCCGGTTGTTGTGCTTGAATATTGTGGATACATGGGAAGCAAAAATAATTTCCTAGCAGACTTACTGATGAGATTATCAATTGCTTGTTGAATTGATGGTTGACCATATGACATTGCTAGCTCTATATGAATTTTTTGATTTGTTTCTGTTTCATCAAATAAAACTTGAAGTTTATCTTTAATCTCATTTGAAAAAATCAGGAGGGGTGAACCTTCTTTCATCCAGATCTTTCCGTATGCCTCAGCAGATTTGGCAGGCCTGAAAGGAAGGATAAAAATATTTAGAATGAACCACCATATAATTTTTGGAACTTCAATTACCCTAGAATCGGATAAAAATTGTCTTAGATATTTTCTTACAGCAGCGGTACTTGTATTTTCTGGAGTACCCAGATTTACGATACATACACCTATTGAGCTAGTCGATCCATGATTAAAATTTTTATCCGATTTTAGTTTTGGCATATCAGATATGTGGATGCTGTTTTTTAATTTTCAATGTTACGTACTTTTTCGTTGTTTATATATGCTTTATAGGCTCTTATAGCTTGGTACCCGAACACCCAGCAAATTGGTAGGTTCGCATAAACAATTATTCCTAAACCAATACCACTCAAATTATCAAGATCAACACTTGTTTCAATAAAGCCAAGAGTAGCAATAAAAATTAACAAACAATAAATGATGCGAAATGATGTTTTACTTTGTTCTCCCGCGAGATAAATTATTCCTTGTTCCCCATAATAACCCCAGGCCATTATCGTAGATATTGCAAAGAACCATGATGCAATAGTTATAAGCCATTTTCCTAAGCCTGGATTAACTGAATCGAAAGCTTTAGCAGTCATTGTAGCGCCAACATAATCATAAAAATATCCATCAGTAATAATTTTAGGCTTTATGTCAGAGGAGAAATCATTCCATTGAATCTCAAAATTATCTCGATTAACTATTATTTTTCCAGGAATTTTATGAATATTTTGATTGGATGATTTATTTTTTCCTGCTTCAACCAACATGATTACTGGATCACCGGCTTTACCATTTTTTTCATTATGAATTATCTTTGAGAATGACCACGCATTATTTTCATAATTGACAGTAGGTATTTCATCGAACTCTATGTCTGCTTTACGATCCCAAGTTCCAGTAGATAAGATGATTAAGGCTGTAAATGTGCAAACTACAATTGTGTCAATTAAAGGTTCAATTCCAGCTATCATTCCTTCTCTTACAGGCTCATTTGTCTTTACTGCGGCATGAACAATAGGTGATGACCCTTGACCTGCTTCATTTGAGAATATTGCTCTTTTGGTGCCAAACATAAAAGCAGTACCAACGGTGCCTCCTATAAAAGCACCACTTGCTTGAGTTGTAGTAAATGCTGAAGTTACAATTAAAATTAACATTTCAGGTACTTCTGAAATATGAATAGATAACACGTAGAATCCAGCTAGAATATATAACGTAACCATGACTGGTACTATTTTTGATGTGACTTTCGCTATTCTTTCAATTCCACCTAATATAACTGCTGCCACAATTATTGATAAAATAATTCCAGTAACCCACCCTTCAATGCCAAAATATTCATAAGTAATATCTGCAACACTCCATGCTTGAAACATATTGCCACCAGTGATTGAGGAAGTTGCAATGCTTATAGCAAAAAGTATTGCAAGTGTCTTGCCGAGCTTTTTATACTTTGGAAATGTTTTCTTGAATCCATTTTCTGCTACCCACATAGGCCCTCCATGAGGATTTTCTGGATCTTCTGTATTTCGGTAAAGCATCGAGAGGATAACCTCGATTAATTTTATTGCCATACCAAAAATGGCAATTACCCACATCCAAAAAATTGCTCCTGGACCTCCCAATGTAATGGCTAACGCAACTCCACTAATATTCCCAAGTCCAACGGTTCCTGATAAGGCTGTGGAAAGTGCTTGAAAATGACTAATAACGCCATCATCATTTTTATTGTTGAATTCACCGCCTAGGATTTTTGGTGTATGGCGTATAATTTTGTATTGAGCAAATCCTGACCAAATTGTGAAAACTAGACCCGTAAATGCGATTATCATTATCCAATATTCATTCCAGAGGATTGAATTTAAACTTGAAAGTATGTGTCTGAGATTATCTATGATATTGATCGCAGGTAATTTTTCTATCTTTCTAAAATGGCAGTAATACCCATACCACCCGCAGTGCATATTGAAATCAAACCTTTTCCACCGCCATTATCTTTGAGTAACTTGGACAATGTAGCGACAATTCTAGCGCCTGTTGCTGCAAATGGATGTCCTATTGCAAGACTTCCTCCTTTTACATTGAGTTTGTTATGATCAAAGGAACCCATTACCTTTTCTCTTCCGAGTTTTGATTTACAAAATTCTTCAGATTTCCAGGCATTAATGGTAGCTAATGTTTGAGCAGCAAAAGCTTCATGTATTTCATAAAAATCAAAATCTTGTAGATTTAGATTTTGTTTTTTTAGCATCTCTGATACTGCATATGCTGGCGCCATTAGGAGGCCTTCATTATCAATATAATTTACAGCAGCTATTTCAAAACTTGTTATATAAGATTCTATATCCAAATTATTTTTATTTGCCCATTCGTCACTAGCAAGTAATACAGCTGCAGAACCATCTGTCAGAGATGTGCTATTTCCAGGTGTTAAAGTAGCATTTACCCCCTTATCAAAGACTGTTTTCAATGAGGCTAGCTTTTGAATTGTGGAATCGTGGCGAATTATATTATCTTTTTCAACACCTTCGAATGGGACCACTAGGTCTTTATAGAATCCCTCATCATAAGCACGACTGGCTTTAGCATGACTTTCTATTGCCAATGTATCTTGGTCATGACGAGAGATAGCGTAGTCTTTTGCAATAATTTCCGTACTTTCTCCCATGGATAGACCTGTTCTGGGTTCTTTTACACCAGGTAATTTTGGTTTTAATAGTTTTGGTCTCATTCTAGACCAAGGAACGAGTTTTTCTTTTAGAGACTTTCCAGTAAAACTTTTAAGTAATATTTTTCTTAAATTGTCATTGTAAACGATAGGCGCATCACTGATTGAATCAACACCACCCCCAATGCCTGAATCAATTTGATCTAGGGCAATCTTGTTAGCAATGTTCATTATCGTTTCCAATCCTGTACCACATGCTCTTTGCATATCAACACCTGGCGTCTTAATAGAAAGCCCAGAATCAATTACACATTCTCTTGCTAGATTCCAATCACTGGAGTGTTTTATTACAGCACCAAGCGCTACATCGCCCAATACTGTGTTTTGCAAATTAAATTTATTTACAATTGATTTAAGCGAGGCTGTCATCATCTCTTGGTTGGATGAGTCTTTGTAAGCGGTATTCGCTCTGCAAAATGGTATTCTTGACCCACCAATCACACCAACTTTTTTTGATTTTCCGTCACCAAGCATCTCGCTTATCTCCTAAATATATTTAATTTATTTATTATCAGGTTAACATTATACGCCATTCATTTAATTTTTTGATGAAGAGATGTCGATTAGCACATTCATAAATAAATAGTTTTAAAATCATGCAGAAAATTACTTTTAACAATATAACTTCAATTTTAAAACTTGCTTCCCCATTAATTGCGAACAATCTTGCAATAGCCGGTATCCAAGTTACAGATGCGCTGATGGCTGGGCAATTAGGCCCCAAAGAATTAGCTGCGGTAGCAGTTGGAGGAAGTATCTGGTTTTTAATTTTTCAAGCATACAACGGGATGATGATGGCGATGTCACCAATTGTTGCCCGTTTATTTGGTGAAAAGAAAGAACAGCTCATTGGTCGATATTCTCGTCAGGCATGTTTGATGAGTTTCTTTATCGGAGTTATTGTAATTTTGCTTATAAAACAGTTCATAACTATTTTACTTGAGGCTGTGGGTATAGATATTGAATTTCGTCATCTTGTAGTCGAATTTACAACTACTATTATTTATGGTGCTCCAGGAATTTTCCTTTTCCTTGTTTTTCGATATACAACTGAGGGCATAGGTTTTACTCGGCCAGTTATGTATTCATCAGTTTTGGCACTCATTCTTAACATCTTGTTAAATTACACTTTTATTTTTGGAAATTTTGGTGCACCAAAATTGGGAGTTCTTGGTTGCGGTTTAGCAAGTGCTATTTCAATGTGGTTGGTGTTTTTTTATCTCTCTTGTTATGTTTTTATGAACCCAAGATATAAGAAGCTAAAGATTTTCGAAAAAGCTACAGCATTTCGATTAACCATCATGCGCGAAATTCTTAAACTTGGTATCCCTATATCTATATCTGTAACAGCTGAAGCAGGCCTTTTCTCAGCCGTATCAATCATGATTGGAACTTTGGGCGCAATAATTACAAGTGCTAATCAAATCGCTTTAAATGTCATTACAGTTACCTTTATGATTCCTCTCGCAATCAGTGCAGCAACCACAGTTAAAGTGGGCCAGTCACTAGGAAAGAGCGATAATAATCAAGCTAGAGTTTATGCATATACAGGCGTATTTATTTGCGGATTATTCATGCTTATATCTTCATGTTTACTGTTATTGATTAGGGGTGAAATCATAGATTTGTATACAAATAATAAATTTATTAAGGACATGGCAATGAATTTACTTTTGGTAGCCGCTATTTTTCAGATTGTTGACGGAATTCAGATTGGTGCAGCTGGTGCACTAAGAGGTTATAAAGATACAAAAGTACCTATGATAATTAACTTATTTTCCTATTGGGTTTTGGCATTCCCTTTGTCTTATGTTTTAGGAAAAGTATACAAGTTGCCACCGAGTTTTATATGGTGCGGATTCGTTTTGGGATTATCTGTTGCAGCTATATTGCTCACAAACCGATTGAATAATGTTTCTGCCTCACATCAGTAGTCTCTCTAACTGGAATTAAACACCCAGATATCATATACTTAAGCTCTCCTTTTTTTCAAAGGAGCACAACAAAAAACGCGATTTCATCTCTTTCAAATACAATATTTGAAAAGTCGAATATTCAAACCAACTTGAAGTTGTTTTATATACAAACTGAGTTCGCAGGTATTTAATTTGCATGCTCCGGAGGAGTTATGACCAAAAAACAAAGAAGAGGTTTATATGACCCATCTTTTGAACGCGATAGTTGCGGTTTTGGTCTAATTGCAAATATAGATGATCAACCCAGTCACTGGGTTATAGAAACAGCAATTACAGCGTTAAAACGATTAACTCATCGAGGCGCTATTTCAGCTGATGGCTCAACTGGAGATGGCTGTGGTATTTTATTAAATTTTCCACAAAATTTTCTAAAACAAGAAGCTAGTAATTTAAATATTAAATTGAATGAAAAATTTGCTGTTGGAACTGTCTTTTTAAATCCAAATATAAAAAAAAGATCTGCCATAAAAAATATTATTAATGATTGTATTCAAAAGGAAGAGCTTAAAATTGCAGGATGGAGAAAGGTCCCGATTAATAGCTCTGTTTGCGGAGCTATTGCAAAAAAAACACTCCCCTATATTGAGCAAGTTTATGTGAATTGTCCTGAAAATATTTCGGATGCATTATTCGAGCGAAAATTATTTTTAGCAAGAAGAAGAGCCGAAAATCAGTATAAAAATCTAGATGAGTTTTCATATATCACTCACCTTTCTTCTGAAACACTCAGTTACAAAGGTATGGTAATGCCACACGCACTATCCGAGTTTTATTTGGATTTACAAGATAAAAATCTAGTTACATCCTCTTGCCTTTTCCATCAGCGTTTTTCTACCAATACACTCCCTGAATGGAAGCTAGCCCAACCATTTCGTTATCTTGCCCATAACGGAGAGATTAATACAATCCAAGGAAACAGAAATTGGGCATCAGCAAGAGCTAAATATTTTAATACAGATTTATTGGGTGATATTTCCGATCTGAGACCTATTGTTTCTGAATTTGGTTCTGATTCTTCGACTTTAGATAACATGTTAGAGCTGATGCAAATTTCTGGAATGAACTTATTAGAAGCAATGAGAATTCTAATTCCTCCCGCCTGGCAAGCAAACGAAATGATGGATTCAGATGTAAGGGCTTTTTATGAATTTTATTCATGTCACATGGAACCCTGGGATGGTCCTGCTGGAATCGTATTTATGAATGGGCGTTACGCAGCGTGTTGTCTTGATAGAAACGGATTAAGGCCTGCAAGGTACGTAATAACAAAAGATCGGCATATAACTATTGCTTCAGAAATCGGTGTCTATGATTATTCGGATGATAATGTGATTAAGAAAGGTCGACTCAAACCTGGTGAAATGATCGCTGTTGACTTACTGCAAGGCTCTATTCTCAGTGATAATCAAATTCACGATCAAATAAAAGCTGGATCACCATATAAAAAATGGCTAAGGAATGGCTTTAGATATCTGGACTCTCAG